>Ga0265338_10003956_pt1 | contig 20412 bp, 15 predicted proteins | sample 42126metaG_FD_193579 | JGI IMG/M metagenome (GOLD analysis project Ga0265338, IMG submission 193579) | Rhizosphere microbial communities from Carex aquatilis grown in University of Washington, Seatle, WA, United States - 4-21-26 metaG | ecosystem: Host-associated > Plants > Roots > Rhizosphere...
CCAACCCGCGGATATCAGTGTGATCCACCGTCGAGACTTACTGCTACGCCGCCCTCAGGAAATTCATGTGCTTATGGAAGGAAAACGAAAACCGATCCCGATTGACACGGAAAGTCATATCAGTCCAGCGCCTTGTCTCGGACTACCGCGAGAACGATCTCCGCTCATAAACCAGAATCCGGCGGAATGTCATTGTCAGTTTCGGATTCACGCTCGCACGGCAAGTACAGGGTCACGCATGTCCCCTTACCTACCTCGCTTGCGATCTCGCAGTTGCCACCCACTTCCCGAACAAAACCGCATACCATGCTAAGACCAAGGCCGGTACCTTTGCCTGGCGGTTTGGTGGTGAAGAAGGGCGTTTTCGCGTTCGCCAGCACGTCAGGCGGCATACCCACGCCCGTATCCGTGACCACAACGGCAACATATTCACCGGGAGACGGAGCCCCGCGAGTTTGCGCGCGGATTCTCTCGCGCCGAGTTTCGATCGTGAGTGCACCACCGGTAGGCATGGCGTCTCGCGCATTGACTGCGAGATTGATCGTGGCAAGCTCCAACAGATGCCGGTCCACCTTCGCGGGTCGTAAGCCAGCTGCCAATCGCGTTTCAATCGTTACCTCGGAACCCAACGTACGGCCGAGCATGTCACTCATGGCCTCTAGTGAGGCATTGACGTCAACCGGTTCGGTTTCGACCGGCTCCTGTTTAGAAAACGCTAGCAGCCGCGATGTCAGAGCGCTCCCTCGATGAATTGCGGCGCGGCAGTCGGACACCAGTTTCTTTTTGGGCTCGGTCTTTATGAGCATTCCCAATAGCTCGATGCACATGAGCAGCCCGTTCAGCACATTGTTGAAGTCGTGTGCAATGCCACTGGAGAGCTGGCCGAGCGCCTCCATTTTCTGCGCGTCCTGCAATGTCCTTTCCAGCCGACGCTGCTCTGTAATATCCCGCGCACTCCCGAGAATGCCGATCACCGCGCCAGACTCGTCACGCAGGGGAAGATAAACGGCATCGTACGTGACCTGCCTGCCTCCCACATCGAAGGTAGGTTGATAGATGTACGGAACGCCCGTTTCATAGACTGTACGCAGCCCCGACATGATCGCGCCACCGACGACCGGGCCGAGTACCTCCTCGGGCGTCTTGCCTCTTACGGCATCCAGCGTGAGCCCCATATGCGCGAGCCCCGCGGGATTGATCGACTCGTACACCAACTGGCCGTCGATCGTTGGTCCGACGTGGAACAGAGAGTCTGCGGCACTGTCAAAATACGTCCGGAAGATGGCAGACCAATGTTGCAGCCGGAGATCATCAAGCCCGTTGTGCTGCTCGCTTACATCAAGATTGATGCCGACAACACGGACTGCGACACCGCGTGCGTCGCACTGCACCTCGCCGCGCGCACTCAACCAGCGGACTGTGCGTTCGTCGGTCGGATCGTAGACATCGGGCCGCATGATGCGGAATGTCAACTCGAATGGGCTTTTCTCGAGGACGGCCTTCGACAGCTTGGCTTCCACGCGCGTCCGGTCGGCCGGATGTATGTGCTCGCGCCAGGTACTGTACGCAACCGGCCCAGCGCGTGCCGGATCGAGCCCGAAAAGCATATATTCGCGCGGCGACCATGAGAACGTGTTGCTTTCCAGGTCCCATTCCCACGTGCCGATCTGGGCGGCTTCTTCCACAATCGCGAGACGCCTCTTCGCGATTCTCTCTACGTGACGCGACGCGCTGATCGCCGACGCATGATGAAGCGCACGATCCAGCACCCTCGCCGTCAGATCGGCATCGCAAAGCAGGTCGTCAGCACCCGCTCCGAGGGCATCGAGTCTTGCCCCGACGGATTCACCCCGCGCCAATGCGATCACCGATGCATTTGCGCCCTGTGTTCGTGCGCGACGAATGATGGAAAGGCCGTGGGCATCGATATTGATGAAACACACGTCGTCCGTGGCAAGAGCCATCAGACGTGCGATCCCTTCGCTCGCGCTAGCGCGAGCGACAGCAGACACACTGGTCACTGAGCCGAGGAGTGCTTGCTCCAATGGCCCGCAATACGTAGCTGCATCGTCGATCAGGAGGGCACGCATCTTGGTCTCGATCACAGCCGGCGCAAAGTTGAGCGCAGCGCGCAATTACCGGCCGACTTATAAAGGATGATATTTGCATGGCTGAGCATGGGAGTGCTGATCCAGATCAACGATCGTGCTCTTCACGTAGCATCGGCTTCTGCCCCTTCACTGCCCGAAGACGCCCGAGACCCATCGATAATTGTCAACGCGCTCTAGGTTGGGAGCGGATCCGTCATTAGTCGGCTGCGTCACGGCTAAATGCCAATGTGGGTCCAAAGCTCGCGAAAATCCCTACCCATCTAGCTCTGCCCCGCGTAGCATTGACGGCGGCAGGGCTTTTTCCTCAATGTGTCGCAACGTACAGAGGGGATGTGAGCGGCCGTCCATATTGAGCGCTTGCGTAGCAACAAGGGCTATGGTTCGCACAAACTGCAAATTTTCTGACGTTCGCGAGAGACGTCGCGCTAGAAAACACCATCGAGAAATCCAATGAATACCTTAATGTCGAAGACTCTCTTTCGGAGTACGTTAGTTACCACCTGTCTGGCTGCGGCGCTGGGCATCGGCACAGCGAAGGCCGCGTCCGATGATGCTTCCATGCCGCAACCACAAAGCAAGAATATGGGGGCTGCCATCAGCGACACTGTGATCACCGGCAAGGTGAAGGCCGCGTTGATGGGCGAGGACGACCTCAAGCATTCCCACATTCATGTCACCACCACCAATGGCGTGGTCACGCTCGATGGCACTGCGAGCAGTTCAGATGCAAAGGTTCGGGCCGAAGATGTAACCAAATCGATTGACAGTGTGAAAAGCGTCGACAACAACTTGAGAACTCCGGGGAGTAGCAACGCGGTTGCAAAGACGAAGCGGGTGGTGTCTGATAGTTGGATCACCGCCAAGGTGAAGTCGGAGATTCTGGCGGACAGTCTGAGCAAGGGCTTTGACGTGACCGTGGAAACAAAGCACGGTGTGGTGGTGCTCAAGGGGACTCTGCCGAACCAGGATGCTGTCGACCATGTAGAACGTATTGCTGAAAAGGTAAAGGGTGTAAAAAGCGTTGATGGGTCCGCGCTCACGGTAGAAGCCAAGTAAGCTATGCCAACGGAATTGGCTCGCTAAACTCTTAGCTTGATAGCAGCGAATGGTTGTCTTGCACAGGTGTAGCTTCAGCCTGGTTCGCGCCGCAGTGGTGCTGAGGATCGCCCGGCTTAATGATGGTCACCCCCACCCTACACGCGGGTTACGCTGTAGGGTGTTTTTCTTTCTGGAGACCATCATGCAGAACGTGACACTGGTTGGAATCGATCTGAGCAAGCACTCGTTTCACATTCATGGTCTGGACCGTCACGGCAACGCGGTGTCCGTGAGTCGCTGGTGCGTGGCCCCACCAAAACTAATCAGATACATGGCTTCCTACTAGAGTTCGGCTGTTGATTTTCATCCAAATCTGACCCACTTTGGACTGAACACGCCGGCGCCCGCTCCTCGAACCAGCGATGATCGCTGCCATCGATCAGCACCAGCTCGCCCGCGCACGCCCGGCGATTGCGCGGTTGATGAATCTTGGGCGGGCGTTGTTTGCGCGGTATCCACAGGCCGGCGTCCCGCATCCAACGCCGCACCGTCTCCTTGGCCAGTTTGAAACCATGGCACTCGCACAGCTTCTCGCAGGCCAGCGTCGGCCCAAAATCCGCATAGCGCTCACGCACCAACGCCATGGCGCGCATCCTGATCTCGATGGGCAACTCCCGGTTGCTCACGTGTCCGCGCTTCGCTGACACCAAACCGGATGGTCCGCTGCATGCGTAGCGTCGCAGCAATCGGCTGACTTGACGCTCACTGAGCCGCAGTCGCTCAGCAGCCTGGACACCCTTGAGTCGATGCTCAAACACCGCCTCGATGATCTTGACGCGTTCTAACTCGTGCATGCTGACCGTGATCAATCCACGCCTGTTCATGATTCGCCCCTTGACGACACCTCGTACCAGCGTGCGCCAACGGGCAGGAACCGGACATTTCTAATGAGCTAAAACCAGACACTACTAAAAAGCTCTAACATCGAATGTCTAGACTAGGTTCAAATTTCGGGTGGTCTGCTAAATAGAAATGTCGTGTTTGCTTTTGACTTTGTCGTTGATTTTATTTATGACTTTGGGGTGGGGCGGCGCAGCCGCCCCCCGTTGTTCAAGGCTTTTGTTGCTCACGTCATGAACAGCTTGAGTCACGTCCACACACGTGATCGCCCGCTGTTTCTTCAGGTCCATGATCGCCTTCTTCGCTCTGACTTCCTCATCAAGGTGCGTGCGTGAAGGCGAACCAGAAATGCGCCTATCGTCACGCTGTGCCTGCACCAGCCGCGCCACCGCCAACGCCGCCGACAGTCGCTTGTTCTCAACCTCCGCGCCTTGATCAATCCGCGTGATCCGGTCATATTCGCGATACGGCAAGACGCAGCCCGCAGCCTGAATCTCGATCACACCGTCCCGGTATTCGACCACTTCAATGTACTGGTGAATGAGACGCCGGTTCGCCGTCGTGTCCTGTAGCAAATATATCACCCGGTCGTACTGCACCGTCAACGCATTCGACACCTTGCGTGCCACGCGATATGCCAGAATCTGCCGCAGATCCTCGTCCTCGCGCACCGGACGGTGTGCGTTGTGATCGCTTCTCGCCGGCTTAGCAAACCGCTGGTTGAAGTCAGCGATGAAGGAGGGCGCGTAAGCATTCGCCGCGTCCTTTGTGTTGATGCCGCGCAGGCGCATCTCCTTGACCAAGCGATCTTGCAGCGTCAGATTGGCGCGCTCGACGCGCCCCTTGGCTTGGCTCGTGTTGGCACAAAATGCCTCAATACTGAGCTGATACAAGGCGCGGCCGAACTGCGTGACGCCTTTGCCGGCTGTGCTTGCACGGTCCTTGACGTAGAACACGCTGAACTTGTCGCTGTAGAACGCCACGGGTTTCCCATGTGCCGCCAAGTAATTGGCCAGCGCCTCGAAATAGCTGAAGGTCGACTCAGTCCGAGTGAAATGCAATGTCATCAGCTTGCCGGTCGCGTCATCGATAAACACCAGCAGCGTGCACGCCGGCGCCCGATCCTCGAACCAGCGATGATCGCTGCCATCGATCTGGATCAACTCACCCAGGCATGCGCGACGGTTGCGGGGCTGGTAAACCTTGGGGGGCCGATCCTTGCGAGGCGTCCACAGACCAGCGGCCATCATCAACGCGCGCACCGTCTCGACAGACAAACTGACGCCATGACACTCCCGAAGCTTCTCGCACGCCAGCGTTGGCCCAAAATCGGCGTAGCGCTCACGAATGATGGCCAATGAGCGTCGCGCTTGGCCATCTGGTAATTGATGGTTGCTCGCCCGACCGCGTTTGCCCGACACCAGTCCGGCGACACCCGCAGCGCTGGTAGCGCAGCACCAAGCGTTCAACCTGACGCACGCTTAACACCAGTCGATCTGCAGCTTGCCCAGGCTTCAGACGACTCTCGCAAACAGCCTGGATAACCTTCAAACGATCCAATTCGTGCATCGACATGGTGATGGTCCCAAGTGCGTTCATTGCCGCCGCTCCTGAAAGGTGCTAGCAACAAACTTACCCCCAAACACGACATTTCTATTTAGCGGAAACGCGACATTTGAACTTTGGACCAACATGCAAAAGATCGATAATTTATCTTATGTTAAACAAAATTATCCACATGTCAGATGCTCGCCCCGATCGTTGGTTTGCACAAATCTGTTCCTATTTCAGTGACCGGACGTAAAAGCATGCGGTAAGGAGCCGCAATTGTTCACTCTGGGTGTGCGGTCATGTGCAACGGCAACCGGCAATATCTTGACCACTCGATCACAATGTGGGCACGGCAAAGCACGGATCACGTCAGCAACCCACCAGACCTTCTCCCAAGAGCAATCGACAGCATCGCCAAGATCGCGTCCGGCGGGCACCTCCCGCCAATTCAGGCTGCGAAGCGCGCGAGATCCGGTAGTCCTTGCCGCGCCAATTCCGCGAGCGCACCGCGCAGCCGCGCGACCAGCGCCTCGCCAGGCGCCTGCAACGGCAACGCCACAGAACCTAGCGGGAAGCCAGCCATGGCCATCGCCACCTTCAGCGGCCCAGGGTTGGTCTCGGCGAAAAGCGCGTCGAGCAGCGGCATCAGCTTGCGCTGCAAGGCCAGCGCCTGCACCAGGTCGCCCGCGAGGCACAGATCCGAGATGCGCTGCCAATAGGCGGGCAGCAAGGTCGACGAGGCGAGTATTCCGCCGTGACCGCCCAAGGACATATGCAACGGAAACAGCACGTCGTCGCCCGACAGAATCGAGATGTCATTGCCGACCAGTTCCACCGTCTGGCGGAAATGACCGATGTCGACGTTACACGCTTTCATGCCGACGATCGTATGCTCGGCGACCATCCGTGCGATGGTCGCCGGCTCCGTGACGACACCCGTGCGGCTCGGTATGTCGTACAGGAACAGCGGCAAGTCGAGCGCGCGCGCATAGGCGCTGAAGTAGGAACACAGCCCCGCCTGGGTCGGCCTCGCGTAGAACGGCGTGACCAATAGCAACGCCGCGGCGCCGGCATCCTTGAACGCGCGCCCGGCCGCCGCGGCCTCCTGAAAACCCGGTGACAAAACACCCGCGACAACAGGCACGCGCGAGCGCGCGGCCTGCACCGTGAGCGCGACCACCTCGGTGCGCGCAGCGGGCGACATCGCCGTGTATTCGCCGGTGCCACCCACTGGCACCAGGCCGCTCGCGCCGGCGTCGATCAGGCGCTCGACCATGGCGCTCAGCGCGGCCCGGTCGACGGTGCCATTGGCGGCGAATGGCGTGGGGAACGCAGGCAGCATGCCGTTGAGTCTGTTCAAGGGTATGGACATCTTGATTCTCGCTTGGTGGCCACGCTCGATCGTTTCCGGAGCGCGGTGGGATTGTCTGGAACGGCTCGCCGATAGCGGCGCAAACATGCTCGCATCTACAGCAGCTTGCCAGGGTTCATCAGATTGCGTGGATCCAGCGCGTGCTTGACGGCGCGCATCAGGTCCAGCTCAACGGCGCTTTTGACGTCACGCAGTTCGTCTCGGTGCGCGACGCCGATGCCATGCTCGGCGCTGATGCTGCCGCCGAGCGCGACCGCGGTGCGCTGCACGATGGCCGTGATTTTTTCGGCCAGCGCGTCAGGCTCGTCGAGCGACGCCCACACGTTGGCCGCGAACAGCACGATGAAATGCAGGTTGCCGTCGCCGACGTGGCCCACATTGAGCACACACGCGTCGCGCGCGAGGTCACCCAGCGCCGCTTGCGCAGCAGCGACGAACTCGGCGAGGCGCGAAATCGGTACCGAGATGTCGTGCGAGACACTGACGCCCTCCTTCATGTTGGCTTCGGACACGCTGTGGCGTATGCGCCAGAGCGCTTCGGCCTGCGCCTGGCTGGCGGCGATCACCGCATCGCTACCAATACCCTTGTCGAGGGCCTCGCCGACGATCGTCTCGAGGATCGACTGCAAGTCCGTCGGCATCGTGTCGCACAGCTCTATCAGCAGCGCCCAGGCGTAGCTGCCGTCCAGCGGGTCGCGCGTACCAGGGATATGCTTGAAGACCATGTCGAGCTGCGTGCGCGACACCACCTCGAAACTCGTGATGCGCTCGCCACAGGCTTCGCGCAACAAGCCAAGCAGCGTGATCGCATCCGCCAGGTGCTGCATCGATACCCAGGCGGTCGCGGTCACGCGCGGTTTAGGAAACAGCTTGAGTACGGCGCCCGTGACGATGCCGAGCGTGCCTTCGGCGCCAATGAACAACTGCTTCAGATCGTAGCCCGTGTTGTCCTTGCGCAAGCCGCGCAAGCCGTTCCAGATCCGGCCGTCGGGCAAAACCGCCTCGATGCCGAGCACCAGTTCGCGCATGTTGCCGTAGCGCAGCACGGCCGTGCCACCGGCGTTGGTCGAAATGTTGCCGCCGATCTGACACGACCCTTCGCTGCCCAGGGACAGTGGAAACAGACGCTCCGCCTGGTCGGCCACCGCCTGGATCTGCGCCAGGGTGCAACCCGCGTCGACCGTCATCGTGCCGTTGTCGATGTCGAGCTCGCGCAGGCGGTTCAGGCGCCCCATCGCAAGCACGATGCTGCTGCTGCCGGCCCCGGGGGTCGCGCCGCCGCACAGTCCTGTATTGCCGCCCTGCGGCACGATAGCGACGCCATGCTTGGCGCACAGCCGGACGACCGCGGCGATCTGCTCGACGCTCGTCGGACGCACCACCGCCAACGCGCTGCCGTGATAGCGGCGGCGCCAGTCCGTGAGATATGGCTCGGTGTCGTCCGGCTCGCAGAGCAGCGCGCACGGACCGACCAGTTCAGTGAGGCTTTCAAGAAATGACATGGGAGGCTATCCAATAGGTTCGCGGCGCGTGATCAAGCGGCATCCGTGTTGGCGTCCGCAAGGGCCTCGTGCCGGCAAGCATCGCCCGATGCGATTGTGTGCATGCCGAGATCGCCTAGGCTGTTGCAGCCCAGCAGCCGCAGCGTGATCAGCATCTCGTCAGTCAACAAGGCAAGCACTTCGCGTGCGCCAGGACCGCCACGCGCGGCCAGCCCGTAGAGCGGCGCACGCCCCAGCAGCACGCCGCATGCGCCGAGCGCCACGGCCTTCACCACATCGGCGCCGCGCCGCACGCCGCCGTCGACAAATACCTTGAGTTTGTGACCCACCGCGTCGGCCACCGCAGGCAGGATATCGAGCGGCGCGCATGCGCTCTCGAGCTGCCGTCCACCGTGGTTGGACAGAACAATGCCGTCGACGCCGTGCGCGACAGCCAGCCTCGCGTCGTCCACCGCCTGGATGCCCTTGACGATGACCGGGCCGCGCCAGTGGCGCCGCAGCCAGGCCATGTCCGACCAGCTCAGCGTGAGGTCCATCTGCCGGCTGAGCGCGGCTGCCTGGCGCCCGAGGTTGGGCGCCTCGCCCAGCGAGCGCGCGATGTTGCGCAATTGCGGGCCGCCGTGGCGCGCCATCTGCAAGCTCCAGCGCGGGTTGCGCACGAGATCCCACAGCAGCGCCGGGCTCACGCGCAGCGGCAACTTGAACCCGTTGCGCATGTCGTGGTCGCGCTTACCGTGCACCGGCGTGTCGACGGTTAGCAGCAGCGTCGAAAAACCGGCTTCCTGGGCCCGTCGCATCATGTCCTCGGCGATACGGCGCTCGCTTTGCACGTAGAGTTGCAGCCACAGGTCACCGTGCGGCACAGCTGCGCGCACGTCCTCAAGCAGCGAGGTCGATGCGCTCGACAACGCGAACGGCAGGCCGGCGGCCGCAGCAGCACCTGCCAGCGCCTCGTCGGCGTGCGGGCAGAACAGTCCGTTCAGGCCGGTCGGCCCGACCACCATCGGCGCGGCATGGCGGCGGCCGAACCAGTCGCTTTGCGCCGAGCACGACGACAGGTCGCGCAACACCCGGGGGCGCAACAGGATGCGGCTGTAGGCGTCGAGATTACGCTGCAGCGCGCGGCCGTCCTCCGCACCGCCATCGAGATAGTCGAAGGCAATGCGTGGCAGGCGGCGACGTGCGGCAGCGCGATAGTCGGCAACGTTGGGATACATCGTCTGTCCTGGTGCTCGGGCCTCAAATGTCGAACTTGACGCCCTGTGCAAGCGGCAGCGAGCGGCTGTAGTTGATCGTGTTGGTGGCACGGCGCATGTAGCTCTTCCAGGCATCGGAGCCCGATTCGCGGCCGCCGCCCGTTTCCTTCTCACCCCCGAAGGCACCGCCGATCTCCGCACCGCTCGTGCCGATGTTGACATTGGCAATGCCGCAATCGCTGCCGTCCGCGGACATGAACCGTTCGGCCTCGCGCACGTCGTTGGTAAAGATCGCCGAGGACAAGCCCTGCGGCACGGCGTTGTGCATGGCCAGCGCTTCGTCAAACGTGTCATAGGTCATGACATAGAGGATAGGGGCGAACGTCTCGCGCTCGACCACGGCGCTTTGCGCCGGCATGCGCACGAGCGCCGGGCGCACATAAAAGGCGGCGGGCGCGTCGAGCACCGGCACGCGTTCGCCGCCGCTCACGCTGCCGCCTTCGTCGCGGGCTTGTTGCAAGGCGGACTGCATGTGGTCGAAGGCAAGTTTGTCGATCAACGGGCCGACCAAGGTGCCGGCCTCAAGCGGGTCACCGACCTTGACCGAGGCGAACGCAGCCTCAAGGCGCGCGATCAGGCCCTGCGCGATATCGCGCTGCACGATCAGGCGGCGCAGCGTCGTGCAGCGCTGGCCGGCGGTACCGACCGCGGCGAACGTCACCGCGCGCACCACCATGTCGAGGTCGGCCGTGGGCGCCACGATCATGCCATTGTTGCCGCCCAATTCGAGGATGCTGCGTCCGAGCCGCCCGGCGAGCACGGCCGCCACCTCGATGCCCATGCGCACGCTGCCGGTCGCGCTCACGAGCGGCACCTTGCGCGACGCGCTTAGCGTGGCGCCGACGTCACGTCCGCCCAGCGCGAGCTGGTGCAGCCCCGCGGGCGCCACGCCCGGATGGGCGGCGTCGAATTCGCGCAGCGCCGTGGCGAACAGCGCGTCGCAAGCGATGGCGGTCAGCGGCGTCTTCTCCGACGGCTTCCAGATCACCGGGTCGCCGCAGACCAGCGCCAGCGCCGTATTCCATGACCAGACGGCAACCGGGAAATTGAATGCCGAGATCACGGCGCACACGCCCAGCGGATGCCACGTCTCCATCATCCGATGGCCCGGGCGTTCTGAGGCGATCGTCAGACCGTACAACTGGCGTGACAGGCCGACCGCGAAGTCGCAGATGTCGATCATTTCCTGGACTTCGCCCTCGCCTTCGGATGCGATCTTGCCAGCTTCGAGCGTGACGAGACGGCCCAGCTGCGCCTTGTGCCGGCGCAACACGTTGCCGAACAGGCGCACGAGTTCGCCGCGCAGCGGCGCAGGCACGGTACGCCACTTGAGGAAGGCCGCGTGAGCCGCGTCGATCTTGCGCGCGACTTCAGCGGGCGTGTCGGCGGCGAGTTGCGCCAGTGTCGCGCCATCGCGCGGCGAGCGCGCCACCAGGTCGCTACCCTTTCTTGCACCGAGATCCATACCCAGCGCGGCAAACATATAGTCGAACGGTATCTGCATTTGATTCCCTTTAATCGTTCATAGTAACTGCCGCCAGCGGTCTACCCCCCGCCGCGCGGCTTTTCATTGCGGCGAGGCGCGATGAAAACCGCACCGCCCCGCACTCGTCTGGCCATTCGACACACCGCTACGTCCATGTCCGCCTCAACCGCGGCCATCGAGCCATCCCTATCACGCCGTGCCGCGCGCCCGGAGTCGATTGGCGCACCAGATCACGAGCGCGCTGAACACAAACAGGCAGGTCGACACCGCGGCAATGGTCGGCGACACAGTCAGCGTGACCTCATCCCAGAACTGCTTGGGCAGCGTCGAATTCAGCCCGCTGGTAACGAACAAGGCAATCGTCAACTCGTCGAACGACGTCACGAAGGCGAACAGAAACGACGAGACGAAACCCGCGCCGAGAATCGGAAAGGTCACGTGGCGCAACGTCGTCCAGCGGTTCGCACCAAGACTCGCGGCCGCGGCATCGAGCCTTACGTCGTAGTTCTTGAGGATTGCCGTCATCGTCACCACGACATACGGCAGCGCCACCGTCGTATGGCCGAGTACCATGCCGATGATCGAGCCGATCAGTTGCAGCCGCGCCAGGAGATAGAAAAGGCCGACCGCGAGAATCATGCGCGGCACGATCATTGGCAACAAGGCGAAGGCGAAAAACAGCGCGCGCCAGCGGACCTTCGAACGCACCAGCAGGAAAGCCGCGGGCACCCCGATCAGCATCGACAGGATGCCCGTGGCGATGCCGATGATGAGCGAGCGCAGCGCGGCGGAGCCCCAGGTCGGCGCATGCGCGATCACGCCATACCATTGCAGCGAGAAGCCTTGCGGCGGCCAGTCGATCGCCGAGGCGCTGGTGAACGATACCGGAATCATCAACAGCGTCGGCGCAATCAGGAACACCAGCGTGACGATGGCGATCGCCCACAGCGCTGGGTGCTTGCCGCTACTGCCGCGCCGGCGTGGCAAGAGACGGCTGAATGTAGTACCGATGGCATCGCACAACGTGGCGAGCGACTCGAGCACCGCGAAGCCGGCCCGCCGCGCAAGCCCGTTCGAGCGGTATCCGCTCGCCGTCGAAGTGGGTTCGCCGCCGGTCAGCGTCGACAGCCCGATACAACGATCGTACAGCACGAACACAATCAGCACGGTGACCAGCAGCAACAGCGAAATAGCCCCCGCAAAACCCCAGTTCAGCGTCTGTAACACCTGATCGATGATCAATTGCGTGATCATCGTCTCGTGCGGTCCACCGAGCAGCGCCGGTGTGATGAAAAAGCCGAGCGCGGTGACAAACACCATGATCGCCGCGGCGGCAACCCCAGGCAGCGACAGCGGAAAGTAGACCGTCCAGAATGCCCGCGCCGGGCGCGCACCCAGCGTCAGCGCAGCGCGCGGCAGCGTGCGATCGATGTTCGCCATGACCGACATCATCGTCAGGATCGCGATCGGCATCATGGCGTGCACCATGCCGACCAGCACCGCGCCGAAGTTGTACAACATATTGGCTGGCGCATGCGTCATGCCCATGGCCTGCAACCATTGGTTGATCACACCGTTGCGCCCCAGCAGCACTATCCACGCGAATGTACGCACCAGGAAGCTGGTCCAGAACGGCAACAAAATCCAGAACAACAGCGAACTCTTGAAGCGCGGCGAGGCGATCGTCGTCAAGTACGCAACCGGGTAGCCGCCGATCACCGCGAGCAGCGTGGTCCACGCGGCGGTCTTGAAGGTGATGGCGAGCACATCGAGATACACCGGCGCGGCGAAGAGCCGCGTGTAGTTTGCCAGGCCCCACTGCCCGTGCGGCAGGAAGCTCATTTTAAGGAGCTGGAAGATCGGCGCGATCAGGAACACGAGTAAGTAGATCACCATCGGCGCAGCGCAGCGCACATCACGGCTCAGCAGCCGCGCGAATAGGCTTGTGGATGGGCGGGACGGCGCGATCATGACTGCGGGCGAGAGTCGCATCGCTCAGGCCTCACGAATCGCGACGGCATCGCACGCGTCCCAGCTCACGCCGACGTTTTCGCCCGGCGTGCGCGCCGTGGCGTTACCGCGCGTAAGCTCTGCCGCGACCAGCGTCTGCCGATTCGGTAGCGCGAGGCGGTACTTGCTCACGCCCCCCGTGACGATGAAATCGGTCAGCGGCGCGGCAAGATGATTGACGCTGTCCTCCACCGCCGAATGCACGCCGATGTTGACGTTTTGCGGCCGGATCATCACAGTCAGCGCATCCCCGACATTGATCTGCACGCCGTTGGACATGGCCACCCCGCTGCCCGGCAAATCGGTCCAGTTCAGGCGGATGGTCTCGCCGTCGACGGCGCACGCCACACCGCTCAACAGATTGGATTCGCCAATGAAATCGGCGACGAAGGTCGTACGCGGCCGGAAATACAGGTCAGCCGGGGTGCCCAATTGTTCGATCTTGCCGCCGCGCATCAGACAGATGCGATCGGACATAGTCATCGCCTCTTCCTGGTCGTGCGTCACGTAGACGATGGTGGTGTCGAGCTCGCGATGGATACGCTTGATCTCGAGCTGCATCTGGTCGCGCAGCTTCTTGTCGAGCGCGCCGAGCGGCTCGTCCATCAAGATGATCGACGGCTCGTAGACCATGCAGCGCGCGAGCGCGATGCGTTGTTGCTGGCCGCCCGAGAGCTCGCGCGGAAAGCGGGCACCGACGTGAGGGAGTTCGACCAGCTCGAGCACCCGCTCGACCGCGCGCTTGGCGCGGGCGGCATCGTGCTTGCGGATCTTCAACGGAAACGCGATGTTCTGCGCAATCGTCATGTGCGGAAACAGCGCGTAGTTCTGGAACACCATACCGATGTCGCGCTCGTACGGTGCACCGTGCGTGACGTCCACGCCGCCGATGTGGATCGTGCCTTCGTCGGGCGTGGCCAGGCCCGCGATCAGGCTCAGCAGCGTGGTCTTGCCGGAACCCGACGGCCCCAGCAAGGTCAGGAACTCGCCTTGCCTGACCACCAGGTCGGTCGGCTCAAGCGCGACGAATTTACCGTAACGCTTGGCCAGGCTGCGCACTTCCAGTTTAATCTGGCTTTCGGACATGTCACTCCCTCAGTGTTCGATCCGCGGTCGGCGCCGGTCAGGCGCTAATCAGGCGCTAGTCGAGCGCTAATCAAGCCCGACTCAGGTCAGGATCCAGTCGTTGAAGCGCTCGATCGCGGCATCCTGGTTCTTTGGCCAGTACGACGGATCGATCCGCACGCCCCGCTTGATGTTGTCCGCTTGTGTGGGCAGCAAGCTGGCGCGCTTGGCATCGATGTACTGGTACGCCGCAGGCTGAGTCGCCCCGATGGCGATGCGCGAGGACATCTCGGCCTGGCGTTTTGGATCGGCGCAGAACGTGATGAATTTGCGGCACGCTTCGAGGTTTTCGGTACCCTTGAGGATGCCAAAGCCCTGCACGCCCCAGACATGCTGGTTCCACGAGATCGCAACCGGCGCGCCGGCATCGATCGCAGCCTGCGCACGCGTGAGCCACACCGACGCCATCGCCACCTCGCCCGTCTTGAGCAGGGTCTCGGATTGCGCGCCGCCCGTCCACCACACGTTAACATTCGGCTTGACCTTGCCCAGGCTCGTGAACGCGCGATCGAGATTGCACGGATAGACGCCACTCATCGGCACGCCGTCGGCCATCAGCGATTCCTCGATCGTGTCGAACGGGAAGCGGCGCAACGCACGACGGCCCGGGAACTTGGCGGTATCCCAGAAATCCTGCCACGACGCGGGTGCGGCGCGGCCCTTGAAGGCGTCGGTGCGATAGGCCAGGACGGTCGAATAGACGCTTTGGCCGACACAATACTGGCTGCTGTACTGGGCCGGGATCGAGGCGATGACCGGATTCGCGCCGAGGCCGTGCGGCTCGAGATACTGCTTGCCGTTCGTCAGGAAGAAAACGGCTGGCTGGCTGATTTCCGCCATGTCCCAGGTATGGGCATTGGTCTCGACGATGGTGCGGATCTGCGCGGTCGGCTCCGCATTCGACGTCACGCCGACCACTTCGATGCCGGTGGCTTGCTGGAACGGCTTGTAGAAAACCTCGCTGTATACCGTGTTGTAGATACCGCCGGAGTCGCGCAGCACGAGCCGCGTCGTGGCAGCCTTGGATTGCGTCCAGATGGCGGGCATGGCGATGCCCCCGGCGGCTGCAACGGCCAAACGTATAATGTCGCGCCGCTTCGGATTACGTGGGTTGTCGTCGTGGCTCAAGGCAATGCTCCTGGTGGTGGAAATTAGCCGTGCCGGACTGTGGCGCCGGGTTGGCGAGGCCGATCCGGTCGGCGGTGCTACGCGTGAAACGGGTTAAACAGTGACACTCCTTGATGCGATTGATGCAGTGTTTGCTGTCAAAATTCAGCCTACAAGCGATAAAAACACACTACTTGGTGCTAAATCAGAACGAAGTGGCCATTCCGGGTTTTTCCAGCACGCCGGCTGCGAGGCGCATTCCCGCGGCCCGTTCCGGCAACCGCTATCGGGCCAACGCCAGCTTCAGGCGCTTGACTCCCTCGAACACTTCCGCCTCGCCGGGGGCCGCGAACGACAGCCGCATCGCGCTCGGATTGGGGTACCGCACATAAAATGCCGACCCGGGCACGTACATGACATTGTGCTCGATGGCGTGCCGCAGTAGCACCGTCGCATCCTTTCCCTGGGCAAGCGACGCCCATACGAACATGCCGCCTTGCGGCACCGCGTAGGTCAGTTCGTCGGGCAGGAACTGCTGCAACGCGTTGACCAGCGCCTCACAGCGCAACCGATAGGCGCCGCAGATCGCGCCCAGGTGCCGCGCCAGCGCACCGCTGTCAAGGTAATGGCTCGCCACCTCTTGCAACAGCGGCGCCGTGCACAAGTCGCCGACCTGCTTGGCCACGATCGCACGGCGCTGTATCGGGTCCGGGGCAATCAGCCAGCCGATGCGCAGGCCGGGCGCGACGATCTTCGATAGGCTGCCCAGGTACACCACCCAATCCGGCGCGCCTTCGACCGTCTTTGCCAGCTCGAGCAGGCTCGGCACCGCCTCGCCCCCAAAACGCAACTCGCCATACGGGTCGTCCTCGACGATCAGCAGTCGGTGTGCCACCGCCAGCCGCAGCAGTGCCTCGCGCCGCGCGGCCGAGAGGGTCGCACCGGTCGGATTGGCGAAGGTCGGCACGGTGTACAACAATTTGGGCCGCCGGCCCTCGGGCACTGTCTGCAGCAATGCATCGAGCCGTTCGACGTCGATCCCTTGTGCGTCGACCGGCACGGTGAGCAGATTGGCGCCGGCCAGACGCAGCGCCTGGATCGCAGCCGGATAGGCCGGCTCCTCGACGATGGCGGTATCTCCAGGCTGAATCATCATGCGGATCAGCAAATCGAAGCCTTGCTGCGAGCCGGTCGTGACGACCACGCTATCGGCATCGCAGTGCACGCCGCGCTCGCCCATCAACCGAGCGAGCGAGGTGCGCAAGCCATGCGCGCCGCGTGTATCGCCGTATTGCAGGCAGGCCACCGGATCGGCTTGATACGCCTGCTGCAACGCGCGGCTGATGCCCTGCCGGTCGAACAGATCCTGCGACGGATACCCCCCCGCGAACGAGATCATGCCCGGGCGGCCCAGATACTTGAACAGCTCGCGGATCGGTGAGCCTTGCGGAGCGATGAAGGGTGCCGCGAAATCGTACTGGACTGCGTCCATATCCGTGCTCAGTCGGTGCGTTGGCAGCCATGGCGGCCGCCACATGTCATGCAGCGCTCAGGCCGCGGCCGTCATCTTGAAGATGCCGGTGGCATTGCCCGCGTCGAAGCCGAGATCAATTCCCGGCATGTCGGCCACGGCGTGCGGATGAGGGTCGCGGGTGATGAATTCGTAGAACGAGCCGGGCACTGTGCGCGTCACCGTCGAGCCATCAGCGGCAATGAATTCGCGCTGTACCGGATCGGCCCGGAACGCCGTCTGCTTGACGCGCCCCGACTTCGACACCTCGACCACATCCTTGATGGGACGACCCAGGGCACGCTGCGCATCGGCGACGGCGAAGACGTTGTCGACGCGGTCGGTCGCATGATTGAAGGCATTGCCCTCGGTCGCAATCCACGCCATTTCGGCGGACTCGGCAAGCAGCGCCTCGTAGTCCGCGAGCCGCGGCAGCGAGTGCCGACGCGCGAAGCAACCCACCAGGACCGGCAGTAATGCTTTTGCGCACGCGCCAGGCAAGCTACCGTCGCGCTCGAGTTCGTTCAACCAGGCCAGCGCTTGCGGCGTCAGCGGATCCGTCGACGCGCCGATCACCTTTGTGACCGTCGACTGCAGCATGGTGCTGAAGCGTTCGGGATGAAACTCGCTGAGGAAGTACTGGGCGATCTCTTCGGGAGCGTCGGCCTGGGCATACGAGCGGCCGGTCATGCCGATGCGCTCGAGCGGATAAGTGCCGTTGAGTCGATAGCCGAGCGGCTTGAGGATGCGCGTGAAGGCGGCTTCGCCCGGCGGCAACGCACCGCTGTGCGGCCAGCGCACGGTGCGCAGCGCGCCATGGTCGAATTGCACGCGGCCACCGGCTGCCAGCACGTCGTCGGCGTAAGCGCGAGCGCTTGGCACGCGCGTCAACAGTTCTGCGAACAGCGCCATGTTGAGCGCCTGCGCCAGTTCGGCACGCGTGACTGCCGCGACGTCGCCATTCCCCAAACTACCGGGAATGTTCAGTAATCGCACCACCTGATCGAGCTCGCTGGGCGCACATACCGCCTGCAACAGGTCACGAATATTTTGATTCATCGATAAATCCCTTTTCCTGCCTGCCTCCATCGCTGGATTGAGGTACATGGTCGATAGAATTCTCGGGGCGGAAGAAAACAATGACAATTGATATAAACTCACGACTTGTTGCGAATTGGGAATGAACTTCGACTCTAACTAAGTAAAACGAACCGGAAGCAACCGTGAGAAAAGGCATACCCAACCTGGCCGCGCTGCAGGTCTTCGAAGCGGCGGCGCGCCACGAGAGCTTCACCCGTGCCGCCGAGGAACTCGCGCTCACCCAGAGCGCGGTCTGCCGCCAAGTCGCGGCACTCGAGAACCGGCTCGGCGTGGCCCTGTTCCTGCGTATCAAGAAACGCGTGATGCTGACGCCGCACGGCCGCCACTACGCGCAACTGACGCGCAAGAGCCTTGAGCGGATCGAGCGCGACACATTGGAGTTGATGGCGCAACGCGGCATCGGCTGCACCCTGGAGTTGGCCGTGGTGCCGACTTTCGCGAGCCAGTGGCTGATTCCGCGGCTGCCGGGCTTCAAGAAACTGCGGCCCGACATCACGGTCAATCTGTCGATTCGCACCGAACCGTTCCTGCTCAGCGCGTCGCCATTCGACGCCGCCGTGTATTTCGGCGACGCGGTGTGGCCGGGAACGCATGGCAAGCTGCTGTTCCGCGAAGGCAACATGGTGCCCGTGTGTAGTCCGACACTGCTCGACGGAACATCATCGATCGGCCTTGAGCAACTCGCAGACATGCCTTTGCTGCACCTCTCGACGCGACCCGACGCGTGGCGTGACTGGTTCCAGCACAACGGCTTCAGCCATGACGTGCGCGCCGTGCGCGGACCGCGCTACGAGCTTTTCACGATGCTATCGAGCGCTGCCCAAGCCGGCTTGGGCGTCGCGCTGATGCCAGAGATCCTGCTCGCCGAGGAACGCGCCTCAGGCCGGTTGTGCGTGCCGCTGAACTGCCCGATCGCTAGCAAGTCCGGCTATTACCTTGTCGCGTCGGACGAAGGAGTGCTCGACGAGCCGTTTCAGGCTTTGGCGAACTGGCTGGAAACGATGGTCGCACAGCATGAGGCAGCGGCCGCATCGCAGGCCTGATACAACGCAGTCCTGGTCACGGTGTCGCAGACGCAATTCGCATGAGGGGCAGTCCTCCGATGCGGCTCAAGGCGGCGCTGTCGCTGCTTGTTGATCCACCGGCACTAACCACTTCGCCAAGGCAACGCAGCGGCCTAGCCAGCAGGTGGCATGCTCGACATGCCTTACGTCGAGCGTGTATCCGCGAATCGCACCCGGCTCCTTCTTAGTACGCCGACAGCCTGGCGCTGCGGCATAGCTGACGCCATAAAAAATTTTTCGGCGAACGGAATGTTTGCTCCGAGACGGTGTTTGCACCTTCGTCCGCCAGAATCCAGCGTCCGCTTGCAGTCGCAAGCATCGACTGGATGATTGGCTGGATATGGTTCGTCTATCGACTCGCCGCAACGGCTGAGCGAAATCCGCGAACCCCATCCTTCATATATCTCGGAGAAGTTTTCATGAAGTTGAATTCGTTTGTCCTAGCCGGTCTCGCCTGCGCCACGCTGCTGAGCGCAACAACGTCATTCGCTCAGGACACCGCCGCCGCCCCGTCCGCACCGATCAAGAATGTCGTGCTGGTTCACGGGCTGTTTGCAGACGGTTCGAGCTGGCAGAAAGTCATTCCGCTGCTGCAAGCGAAGGGCCTGCATGTGACGTCGGTGCAGAATCCGACGACCTCGCTCGACGCGGACGTGGACGCGGTCAAGCGCGCGCTTGCGCAACAGGATGGCCCGACGCTGCTGGTCGCGCACTCGTACGGCGGGATGGTGATCAGCCAGGCTGGCGATGATCCGAAAGTAGCCGGGCTCGTGTACATTGCCGCGCGTGCGCCGGATGCCGGCGAGGACTATCCGGCGCTGACGAAGAAATTCCCGGCCGCGCCTGCATCGGCGGGGCTTCAGTGGTCGGCCGACGGCTACGGCAAGCTATCCGAGCAGGCATTTGTGAAAGACTTCGCCGGCGATCTACCGACGGCTGAAGCAGAAACGTTCTATGCGGTTCAGCAGCCGATTGGCAAGCCGATCACGATGGCGAAAACGACCGTCGCCGCGTGGCACGACAAGCCTACCTGGTATGCGGTGTCCACTGACGATCGGACCATCAACCCCGATCTGGAGCGCTTCATGGCGAACCGGATGCACGCACATACGATCGAGCTTAAGTCGAGCCACGTATCGCTGCTATCGCATCCGACCGAAGTAGCTAATCTGATCCTCGAAGCGACCGGCGCGCAGAAGTAAGGCGGTGCTCGCGTCGCCTCGCATGGGCGCATAGAGCGCGAACGGTCAAGCTGCTGAAGAACTTGCAGTCCCCAGGC
>Ga0265338_10003957_pt1 | contig 20412 bp, 16 predicted proteins | sample 42126metaG_FD_193579 | JGI IMG/M metagenome (GOLD analysis project Ga0265338, IMG submission 193579) | Rhizosphere microbial communities from Carex aquatilis grown in University of Washington, Seatle, WA, United States - 4-21-26 metaG | ecosystem: Host-associated > Plants > Roots > Rhizosphere...
AAATCTCTATGTGCTGAACAAGATATGGTAAACTGTTCGACAGTAGATATGATGACATTATCAAGGTATCGCCAAATAAACGAGAGGTACCAATCATTAATTGCAACGCAATATTAAACTACAGCCTAAATATAAAAAGATATGGAACATAATGGCATGAATCTCACACTCAAAGTGTGGCGTCAAAGAAGTCCAAAAGCTAATGGACAATTCGAAACCTATAAAGTAACAAACATCTCAAAAGACTGTTCGTTTCTTGAAATGATGGATATCCTTAATGAGCAATTAATCAACAACTCACAGGAACCCGTTGCATTCGATCACGATTGCCGTGAAGGTATTTGTGGAATGTGTAGTCTATTTATTAATGGACGTGCTCATGGACCAGATGACGATGTTACAACCTGTCAGCTTCACATGCGCAAATTTAAAGATGGCGACACAATCACCATCGAACCTTGGCGTTCGGCTGCTTTTCCTGTAATAAAGGATTTAATTGTCGATAGAACAGCATTCGATAAAATACAACAAGCAGGTGGCTTTATTTCAATAAACACCGGTGGTGTTCCCGATGGAAATGCAATTCCAATTCCAAAAGACGATGCTGATGAAGCAATGGATGCAGCAAGCTGTATTGGTTGTGGAGCATGTGTTGCTACCTGTAAAAACGGATCGGCAATGTTGTTCGTTTCTGCTAAAGTATCGCAATTAGCTTTGTTACCTCAAGGAAGGGTTGAAGCAGCCCGTCGTGCTAAAAACATGGTAGAAGCTATGGATAGTCTTGGTTTTGGTTCTTGTACCAATACCGGAGCTTGCGAAGTAGAATGTCCTAAAAACATTTCTATATCAAACATCGCTCGTTTGAACAGGGAATTCCTTTGTGCTAAGTTACAAGACTAGGCGTTCGTGAATGGTAAATTATGAATTCGTAAGTCGATAACGATAAATAGAACAAAAAGCCACTCCATTTGGGGTGGCTTTTTTGTTTTATATTGTAATAGTAAAAATTGGATATAATTGTTACTTCGCTCGATTGTTACTTTTTTGTCAAGAAAAAAGAAAGGCAGAGGAAATATTTTAACTAAGAACCGATTCTCATTGACATTGAGTTTTTCAGTAAGCCCTCATTAGCAATAATAAAGAAGAAATGATTACATCCATTCACCGTCTTGATTTACATCATCAATGCTAAACAAATAAATCAAAGAACCAAACAATCTACTGTTTCTTATATCGAACTGACGTTATTATAGAGACAATTCAAGAACTGTCTCTATAATTCTCGTTAAATATCATCTACAACATTCAAGAATTTATTCCATTGGCCTGCTCCTTGATATGCCGCCTTCGATCCTTTGGGAACATGCAATACACAAGTACTGGGATTGATATTAGAAAATACACCAATAGAATGCGTAAGATCGATAGGAGTTATTGCATTTGCATAAATAGAAGTTAATCCGGTACAGTTAATAAAGGCATAATTGCCTATTGTTGATATTGTATTAGGTAATACGATTGATGTTAAAGCAATACAACCATCAAAAGCAAGGGCATTTATTGAGGTTACCGATGCAGGTACAGTATAGCTTCCATTTATTAAAATGGGACAAATAATCAATGAACTTTGGGTCTTATTAAAAATAACAGATCCATTGGACGAAAAAGTGGGATTATTTGCATCTACCGTTATTTGTCCTGCATAACCTTCGAAAGCTAAATAATCGATAGAACTAATGCTCGATGGTAATGAAATAGATACCAGAGACGAACAATATTTAAATGTTGCATACTGTATTGAAACAACCGACGATGGAATAGTTATATCCGTTAAAGCGCTACAATTGAAGAAACTTAAGGTATCGAGAGTTACAACGGTTGATGGAATAGCATAGCTTCCCGATAAAGATGCAGGAGCATGAATTACTCGTGTAATATTTTTATCGAATAATATACCCGATTGACTCGCATAATAACGATTTGCAGAATCGACAGATATAGGACAGGTGCATCCGGCAAAAGCTAAATTACCAATTGACTGTATTGATTTAGAAATAGAAAATGAACGTAAACCACTACAATTCTCAAAAGCTTTATTCCCTATTGCAGTAAAAGTTGATGATAAAGTAATTATGGTTAACGATTTTCTATTGATAAAGGCAGAATCGGGAACTGTTTGTGCAGGAAATATCGTTGTTGATAAACCATTTGATCCTAAGGTTGCAGTACCAGTATAACTAGCAATAGAATCGCCTGTTAAATCAAGTACCGATAAATTGGGCATATAACTGCGCATTTCGAAAAAATCTTCCGCATTAAGGTATCCGGTTATGGTTAGATTTGTAACAGCCACTTTATCATCGGCAGTAAGTGCAGCACTCAACCCTCCGGCAGTTATAGAAACCTTTTGCGTTGATGAACTTGTTGTACTCTTTTTACAACTCATCACTCCCAGTATTAAACTACTGAAACAAAGTACCTGAAATATTGCTTTTTTATTCATTTTTCCTTTTTCTCTTAATATTGTTATAAATATGTAAAACTCATTCTTAATTCTTAATTCTTAATTCTTAATTCTTAATTCTTAATTCACAATTCACAATTCACAATTATAAAGTACCCTACTCTTCCTGCATTTTTGCAAAAGCTCTCCATTTATCTGCGACTTTATATGCACTTAAAGATCCTTTAGGAACATAAAGGAACACAGATAAGTTATGAGAATGAATTATTGTCGTATTTAAGACTTGGCAAGTCCGCACTAGCCAGAAGTTTAATTTGCGACAGTATATTCTTACCATTACTTAAGAGATAGAGACCGTTTAAAAGTGTAAATCATAGTTTTTATCTTTTCATTGTAATACCCTATTTTTATAAACGAAGAGTATCATTTTGAAAATTCTTAATTTGTCGTAAAATAAGTTAACGCAAGAATCGAGTATTTATTGGAATGAACGTTATATATTATTTCATAAGAAACCCCTCATCACTTGCTAGTCGCAACCGAGCTTGCGAGCTGAATGAAATTAAACATTTGATAGCTATTTGTTAGAAAAAAACAAAACTTAGGATCACCGACACTCCTTTTTATTGATTTTTTCACATTCGCCACTTTAACTCAATTCACCCACAACACCAGTGTTTACTGCTATAAGCACCCAAATCCTATCAACCTAGTATACTAATAGTTTGTAAAAGCCTTAAAATAAATACAAAAGAAAGATGCCATTCTAATTTTTGGAGTAAATTTGTGTAGAGGAAAGACAAAATTTATTCTAACAACAGTAATTATTAATTAATACTTTTTTATTATGAAACAGTTATATTCAAATTTTCTCACCATGGTGAAGGCAGTAATAGCTTCACTGGTAAAAGATCAACAAGCATGGTCTTCAGAACCCGAAATAGTGACAGAAATGGCAAGTGTTCAATCAGATTATCAGACAGCCGAAACCTTAGCGGTAGATCTATCGGGAAAGAACCCAAAATCGTATACAACGGCTACGAACGAGAGTTATGAGCAAATGTTGGTTCTGTGTATTCAACTCTGTCACCGAATGAGGGTGTATGCACATCGACTAAACGATTCGATTGTGTTGTCGTTTTTCAAATACAACAGATACACGATTATTAAAGGAAGTAGAACGGAAGTAGTAGATCGATGCACAGCAATGATCAACGAAGCACAAAAAATACTTCCCCAAGTAGCAAACTTTAAAGTAGATCAAGCATTTCTCGATAGTATTCGATTGACAATTTCTGACTATGGAACAAAAACCGATGCACATTCAAATCTTGTTCAAGACAAAAAGGTGAAGAATCAACAAAGCTTACCTGATGTGGTTCATTCAATACGTCAACATTTAACGGTGCTCGACGATTTAGTAGAAGGATTTATAGACGATCAAGATGTTATATTCCGTTATAAACAAGCTCGTTTAACAGTAAATTACGGTAAAGGAAAAACATTGAAGAATCCACCTAAAAAAACCGATGTAACTCCGGTAACTCCTTCAAAATAATAATAAACAATACGTTATAGCGTGAGCTCACGTTATGAAATTGAAGCTTTGGAATAGTTTATAGCAGCATTAAACCTATTTAAACTTTTTTGAAGCTTCTCTATTTGTATACAGTTGTTTGGTGAAGCATCGTTCATTTATTTTTCGCGAACTACATTTCGTGTGATGCTAGCTTCTTTACTTGTTTCGCTATCTACTTGAAGTGTTAACACAATCAAAAGTGTTGTGACGTTTAACTCTTGAAGTGATTCGACGTACTTTTCATTCCGTTCAACTCACTCTTGTGCTTAACCGACAACAAAAGTATTTGAATCAACGAACAAATGTACTTAGCCAACAAGCTCTGCATTACGTTCGACAAACTATTTTTTAAAATCAACAAACTATTGTATCGAATTACGTCACTTTTGTAGAGATTCGACATACTTTTCATTCCGTTCAACTTACTCTTGTGCTTAACCGACAGCAAAAGTATTTGAATCAACAAACAAGTTTGCTTAGCCAACAAGCTCTGCATTACGTTCGACAAACTAATGTATCTAATCACTTCACTTTTATAGTAATTAGACATATTCAACGACTCAAACCAAAGATACTTGATAATGGAAATGGGAATATAGAAAAATAATATAAAAAAAGTTCGATCTCAATATACTAAAGTAAAACAGTAATAAGTTATATAAGCAGAATCTAACACCCGGGTACATTTTTAACATCGACAACAGCTCATACTGTTGGTTATACAATACTTCTACTTTTTTAGATATACATAGAAACTGAATCCTTTGCATTTACCAAAATGTGCATTGATGTCAGGACTATGTATCATCTTAAAATGCCCGGGTACCATTCTAAAATTCCATACGACTTATTATACATTTCTTTAGTAATTTATAATCTTGAACGTCATGAAAAGTATAAATCAATATAATAATTCGAACACTATACAACTATCGTTTAACGATATTGTGTTCGAGAACCGTAACAAAGAATATGGTTCGTACGATCTACGCAAGCGATACATGGTTGGACTCTTGTATGCCCTTGTATTCTCACTTTCGGCAATTACAATTACTGTTGTTTGTCCAATGCTCTATTATAATTATTTCCATGCCGATTCTCCTATTGTACTTCATCCGCAAGGTCCAAATATTATGACCTCGGTCGATCTTGAACCCACTCAAGTAGTTCCACCTCCCGAAATTAAAGCTCCGGTTATTGCTCCTCCATCGTTTGTTCCTCCCATAGTGGTTGACAATGTTGATAATAATGCTTCGGAGTTTGGTCCTACTGAAGTTGCAATCGAAACATCGACCAATCAGAAACCCGATGACAACTTAAACAATCTGCCACCTCAAACAGCACCGGAAGATATTCCTGATGAAATACCCACCGTTACAAGTGCCGAAGAGCCTGCTATGTTTAAAGGAGGCGAATTATCGGCATTTAACAAATGGGTTCAACAGCAATTGGTATATCCTCAAAGAGCATTGGACGAACATATTGAAGGACGGGTTACCGTTGCATTTAATGTTGGCCCGAAAGGAATAATCAACGACATTGCCATTGTTCGAAGTGTTGATCCGCTGCTCGATAATGAAGTAATACGGGTTCTCAAACAATCGCCTCTATGGACAGAACCTCGTCAAGGAGGAAAGGTTGTAAAACAACATTTCTTTATGCCGGTATTTTTTAAAATACAGGAATAATATCAGGATATTGAGTGCAAGTAAACAATTGCTTGCACTCAATATTTATTATTAAAAAGGTCTGCTTAACTCGTTTTTTATATTATTTAGAGTCTGCTGAATAACGATTAAGTTCTTAAATATAAGAAATATAATTAAAATAAAGTGCAAGGAATATTTGAAACATCGTCACATTATTGTGCATCTTGGAATGCAAGAGATGAAACGAGCGCCCGCCAAAAAAGCGTGCGACGAGTGATTAGTTAACACAATGAGGTAACAAGCGTTTTTTGGGCTTGACTTTTTGTTACTTTTTTATCAAGAAAAAAGTAAGGCAGAGGAAAATTTAAAATAAAAAACCGATTCTCATTGACATTGAGTTTTTCAGTAGACACTAATTACAGAATAATTAACATACTTTTCTATTATTTCGTATGTTTGTTATATTGCAAAGGATAAACCGCTAATGAATCATTTTTATAAAATATTTTTCATCGTTCTTTTTTTAAGTTCTGCAATTACACCGGAAGCTAAAGCTCAAAATGGTGTAGCATTGGTTCTTTGTGGTGGCGGAGCCAAAGGATTTGCTCATATTGGTGTTCTTAAAATTCTTGATAGTCTCCATATTCCCATCGATTATGTTGGTGGAACCAGTATTGGAGCTATCATCGGGAGTATGTATTCATTAGGATATTCAGGCGACGAAATTGAACAGATGGCCTTGCAAACCAATTGGGAAGCTATGTTTTCCGATGATGCCGACAGGGATTTAATCCCTTTTTTCGAAAAAAATTTGATGGAACGGTATGTTTCTACCTTTAAAATTAACGAAAAAGGAATTAAACTTCCCGAAGGTTTTATTATTGGACAAAAGATTCTTAATTTCTTGAGCGAAATCACCATCAATGCTCATCCGATGAACGATTTTAGGCAATTTAAAATACCATTCTTTTGTGTTGCCACCGATATTGGCAATGGAAAAGATACCGTTCTTGAAAAAGGATTTCTTGCAACGGCTCTTAGGGCTTCGATGTCTATTCCAACAGCATTTTCGCCCTTCGAACTCAATAACAGGTTGATGATTGATGGCGGCATCATTAATAATTTCCCTGTTGATTTAATGAAAGAACGATATAAGGGTATTGTTATTGGAGTTGATATTCAGAAAGGCTTAATGCCTATACAAAATATCGAATCGTTTGCGTCGGTACTTAATCAACTTTCAACCATATTAGATCTGAAACGCTTTAATTCGAATAAATCGCTTTGCGACATTTACATACATCCCAACATTGATGGTTATTCTACTATGAGCTTTAATGCAGAAGCTGTTGATACACTTATAAGACGTGGAGAACAAGCTGCTCGGCAAATGATTCCGGAATTGAAAAAATATGCCTGCGAAGAATTATATAATTGCCGTTTGAATTCAAATAACTCTTCAATTCTGAAAAATACCATCTTTAAGGTGAAAGAGATTACGGTTATCGGACAAAAAAGAAACTCCCCACTCTATATCAGGCAAAAACTTGGCATTGAAATTGGCAAACCGTTTACACTCGACCTGTTAAAATTTGGTATCGACAAACTCTATGCGACCAACGAATACGATTACATATCCTATCGATTTATTCAACCCGATGTGCTTCAAATATATTGTAAAGAAAGGATCATCAACAGCATTGGCATTGGTATTAATTACGAAAAAGGAACAAGTGCTACCGTTTTATTAAATTACACCCATAAAAACATTTTATTCAATGGCGACCTATTATCGCTCGATGCAAAACTATCCGAATATCCCGGAATTAAAGCTTTGTATGTATTCGACAAAGGTGCCATTCCTGCTCCTTTGGTTAAGTTACAATACAATCAATTAGGATTCAATTTCTATAATAATGGAACCCATATTGGCAACGCAAGAGTAAACTTCGGCATTGTCGAAGCCGGATTCAATGCAACACGAAACAATCTTTTTTCTGTCGGATTGGTTGCCAATGCCGAAGTTTACGATATTTTCGATATAGTGTATCCAACAAATTCTATACTGTCGAGCAAACCCGAAACCAAAGTTTATTACAACTATAAACTATATACAATGTTCGATTCCAGAAACAGTTCCATTCTACCAACAAAAGGGAATCGATTCTATGCAAATATTAAAATAAGCACCGACAACTTTCTTACCTATCATAAAACCTTGCCCTTGATTAGTTTAATGATGAAAAACGAGCGTGCCACCGTTCTAGGTAAACGTTTTACGTTACTACAAAATCAAGGATTTCGCTTTTATGTAACCGATAGTTTGCCACCTACATTCTTACAATCGTTTCTTGGAGGCGAATTGCAGCCCGATCTATATGAATATCAATTAGCATTTGAAGGATTACGATTTGCCGAAGTCATTGCCAAAAACGTTGCAATGGCAGGTTTTGGTTTACGATACAATCTTTACAAAAAAAATTACATTGCTTTACTTGCCAATGTAGCCGGATCGTCAAACGATATTATATTCAAAGATAAAACCCAATACATAATCGGAGGAGGTATTAATTATACCTATTTGAGTCTTTTAGGCCCTTTACAATATACTTTAGGATACTCGAATGCCAATAAAACACTTGTATCGTTTATCAGTTTAGGGTTTAGATTTTGATTTTTTATGAATGATTGTAAAAAATATAATTTTGCATTTCAAAAAATGCTAAATTCGCTTTTTGATTAAATACGTAGAATCATTTATTTGCAATCTGTTTTATAATGCATTATCGGGCTTCATTAAAAGATAAAAAGACAATAGTTGTAAAGATCGGCACATCGTCGTTAACTTTTCCCAATGGTCGGTTAAACCTTAAACGTATTGAAAAACTGGTTGATGTGGTTTCTCAAATTCATAGCTCCGGAAAAGGAGTTGTACTCGTAACATCTGGTTCTATAGCTGTTGGAACAGGTAAACTAGGCAAGAAACGCCGTCCACAAACGCTACCAGGAAAACAAGCTGCTGCAGCAATCGGTCAGGCGGTATTGATGAAAATATATCAAAAATTCTTCAATTACTACGATAAAAATGTTGCTCAAATCCTGTTGACCTACGATGTTATTCAGGAAGAAGAAAAAAACCTCAATGCAAAAAACACCTTTGCAAAATTATTGGAGATGAAAGCCATTCCAATCGTTAACGAAAATGACTCTGTTGCAACCGACGAAATAGAAATTGGCGATAACGACCGACTATCGGCAATGGTTGCAGGATTGTGCGGTGCCGATTTGCTTATTTTACTTTCCGATATTGATGCAATGTTTACTGCCGATCCAAAAAAAGATCCATTGGCCAAACGATTATCGATAGTTGAAGAAATTACCGAAGAAATAGAAAATGCAGCAAGTGGTGCAGGTTCCTCATTTGGTACCGGAGGTATGATTACCAAAATCATAGCAGCTAAAATGTGCAACGAATCGGATACAGACACTATAATAGCCAATGGCGACCAACCTGAAATTCTTTTCGATATTATAGATGGAAAAGACATTGGAACTCTGTTTATTGCATCAAAAAACCGGACGATTTAGATTCCTTTTCTTCTTTTTGAGATTTGAGTTATCGTATTAGTCAATAGATTAATGAGATAATTGTATTACCTTTGCCCAAAATACACAAATAATGAGTGGTACAGTAGCAATTGTTGGTCGTCCGAATGTTGGAAAATCAACCCTTTTTAATAGATTAACAGAATCGCGTAATGCAATAGTTGACGAGGTATCGGGTGTTACCCGCGATCGTAACTATGGTGAAGTAACCTGGAACGGAAAACAATTCACCGTTATTGATACCGGTGGATATGCCGTAAATAGTGATGATGTTTTTGAAGGTGAAATTCGTAAACAAGTTTTAAATGCCATTGAAGAATCGGATATTGTTCTTTTCCTGACCGACGTTTACAGCGGGATTACCGATCTTGACAATGCTGTTGCTCAGGTTCTCAGAAAATCGAAAAAGAAAGTAATGCTGGTCATAAATAAAGTTGACAATCACTCCCAACGCCTTGATGCTACAGAGTTTTACTCTTTAGGATTGGGCGAATATTTCTGCCTCTCATCTGCTAGTGGAAGTGGAACCGGCGAAATTTTAGACGAAATTACAAAGAACCTTCCCGGTGAAACAATGACCGAAGAAGAAATTGCAGAACTCGAAAACATACCTAAAATAGCAATCGTTGGAAGACCTAATGTTGGAAAATCGTCGCTGGCAAATGCATTAATCGGAACAGATCGCAATATTGTAACTCCTATTTCAGGAACAACACGCGATTCTATAGGTACACGTTTTACTAAATTCGGTCACGATCTTTATTTTATCGATACAGCAGGGCTACGTCGTAAAAAGAAAGTTGAAGAAGATCTTGAGTTTTATTCGGTACTTAGAACAATCCGTACCATTGAAGAGGCTGATATATGCTTATTGCTTCTTGATGCTACACTTGGTTTTGAAGCTCAAGACATGAATATACTCCATTTGATCGTCAAGAAACGCAAAGGAGTGGTAATCGTTGTCAATAAATGGGATTTGGTTGAAAAAAGCAGCAACACTGCTAAAGAATATGAAGATAATCTACGCAATAGCTTAGCCCCTTTTAATGACATTCCAATTGTCTTTACCTCTGTACTTAATATGCAACGTATTCAAAAAGTATTGGATACAGCTATTGAAGTAAACGAAAATATACACCGTCGAATTACAACTTCTGAACTTAACGATTTCTTACAAGAAATAATTGAACTGTCGCCTCCACCTTCATACAAAGGTAAATATATCAAAGTTAAATATATAACACAATTACCGACCAAATTTCCAGCTATTGCATTCTTTGCAAGTAATGCTAAATATATTAGAGATCCTTATAAACGTTTCTTGGAAAACAAGATCCGCGATCGATTTGACTTTAAAGGCGTTCCTATTTCTATTTATTTCCGCGAAAAGTAAAAGGATATGTCACATCCGGGCGAACTGGCAGCACTGAGCGTAGCGTTCATTTGGACCGCTTCTGCCCTGTTGTTCGAAGTTGCAACTAACCGTATTGGTGTGATGGCAGTAAATGTCATCAGACTATTTATGGCTTTTTTAATGCTTTGTGTGTTATGCTATTTTCAACGTGGAGTTGCCATCCCTAGCGATGCAACACAATCAGAATGGATTTACCTATCCTTATCGGGCGTTATCGGTTTTATTTTTGGCGACTGGTGTCTGCTCAAGTCATTTGAACTCTCGGGAAGCCGTATTTCAATGTTGTTTCTAGCTGCCAATCCTGCAATAGCAGCTCTATTAGGTTTTCTTTTTATTTCCGAAACGCTCAGCTTTCTCTCGTTTATTGCTATGTTTGTTACCTTCTCCGGAATTGTTATAGCTGTTTTTTCACGCAATAAAGGCGGCAATGCACCTATAACCTTAAAAGGTCTTCTTTATGGCTTTGGAGCTGCATTAGGTCAGGCTGTCGGTATTATTTTAAGCAAAAAAGGAATGGGTAGTTATAATGCATTTGCAGCAACACAAATCAGGGTTCTAGCTGCACTTATTCCTTTTATTATATTTCTGTTTATTAATAAGCAAACTCTCACGGTTCTTAAAACATTCCGACTACGGAATACAATGCTAATTCTTGCATTAGCTTCGTTTCTAGGTACCTGTTTAGGAGTCGGATTATGTCTTTATGCCATTCAAAATGCAAATGCCGGAGTTGCTTCTTCGATAATGTCGATTGTACCGGTAGTAATTATTATACCATCCATTATCTTTTTAAAACAAAAGACTTCTGTTGGCGAAATCATCGGAGCAGTGGTGAGTGTTACGGGTGTGATGTTGTTCTTTGTAAAATAGAAAACTATTCATCTCTTTTCCAATACAATTTATTCCCAAAACCTAAACGATTATCGGTCATTTTCACGGTTTGCAACGTCACTGTCCATAACGAGGTATTAGCTAAAACAGCAAAGGGAAAACGCTTTAAATAGCTAATATGAGCTTTTGACGTTAAATCTTTAGTAGATTCCGTTACAATTGCGGTAAACTGAATTCCTTGTATTTTGCCAACCACAGAAGTTTCGAGAACAATACTTCCGGCAACATTTGGATTTTGTAAAATATCTTGAATATGTTTCGTTTTACTGTCGGAAGTAAAAACAAGCACCATATCATCTTTTATAAACGAATAAAAGCAATTGGCACACCAAGGTTCATTATTAACCGAGGTAGCCAATGTCAAAACATGATGCTTTTTTAGAAATTCAATAATAATCTTGTCAACCTTTTCCATTATATTCATCGTATCAATATCAATCATTCAACTCGTTCGGACTAATTTCATTCGTCCATTATATCTTCAGGCATTCGAAACCTATCAAAGAATTGCATTAATCTAATATATTTTCTTGTTAATCATCAACTATCAATGCATACCTGTCTTGTTATATCTATGCTTATTGTGAGCCATAAATAAAAAGAGACGCCATAAGCGTCTCTTCATTAATTATTATATAATTTTAGATAATTAACATGGCATCACCATAAATTCCAAATTTATACCCTTCTTTAATTGCTTTGTTATAAGTATCCATAAGCAATTCATAACCAGAGAATGCAGCTACCATCATCAACAATGTTGAATAAGGCAGATGAAAATTAGTAATCATGCGGTTAGCAATGCTGAAATCGTAAGGAGGAAAAATAAATTTATTTGTCCATCCTTCGTAGGGATTGATATATCCTTCAGACGATACCGATGTTTCCATAGCGCGCATAACGGTGGTTCCACAAGCAAAAACATTGTGTCCTTCCGATTTGGCTTTATTAATAATTTGTGCCGATTCAAGGGGAATCGTAACACTTTCAGAATCAATTTTATGTTTTGAAAGATCTTCAACTTCAACTGTCCTGAAATTCCCCATACCTAAATGCAAGGTCACAGGAGCAACTTCAACACCTTTTAATTCTAGTTTTTTTAATAAAATTGGACTAAAGTGTAATCCGGCAGCAGGAACAGCTACAGCACCTTCGTTTTTAGCATAAATTGTTTGAAAGCGGTCTTTATCCATTTCCTCAGGTTTACGTTTAATAAACTTTGGAAGGGGAGTTTCGCCGAGTTCAAATAAGGTACGTTTAAAATCTTCGTGCGTGCCATCGAAAAGGAATCGTAAGGTACGTCCACGCGATGTTGTATTATCAATAACTTCAGCTACAAGCGAATCGTCTTCGCCAAAATAAAGTTTATTCCCAATACGGATTTTACGTGCAGGATCAACCAATACATCCCATAAACGATGATCCTGACTTAATTCACGAAGTAAGAAAACTTCTATTTTAGCTCCTGTTTTTTCTTTGTTTCCATACAAACGGGCAGGAAAAACTTTCGTATCGTTCAATACCAGAACATCCTTATCTTCAAAATAGTCGTATATATCTTTAAAAACCTTATGTTCAACCGTTTTTGTTTTACGATTTAAAACTAAAAGTCTCGATTCATCTCTATTATCAGAAGGATATTGTGCTATCAATTCTTCGGGTAAATTGAGTTTAAATTGCGATAGTTTCATTTGTATGTATATTAAATTATATTATAAATTCTTTTCAAAGTTCTTTTCAAATTCGGTCAATGTCAAAGCATCTTCCAAACGGAAAGCTCCGCTTGCTGTTCTTTTCAAACCACTCATATAAGCACCGCATCCTAAAGATTTTCCTATATCGTTTGCTAACGACCGGATGTATGTTCCTTTACTGCATGCAATTGAGATTTCAATTTCAGGCAAAGTAAATGATAGTACCGTTATTTTCGAAATGGTTACTTCCCGAGCTTCCAATTCGTGTTCAATTCCTTCTCTTGCCATTTCGTAAGCTCTTACACCATTTATCGATTTTGCAGAATACAATGGGGGGCGTTGCATTATTTTTCCGGTAAACGATGACGACAAAACAGATTCAATCTGTTCTTTTGTAATATGTTCAAAAGAACCACTTGCAATTGCTTCTGTTTCCATATCATACGAAGCTGTTGTTGAACCAAGCGTTATTTTTGCTATATATTCTTTTGTATCCGATTGATATAATTCCTGATTCTTTGTTTCTTTTCCTATACAAAGCACCATTAATCCCGTTGCCAAAGGGTCGAGTGTTCCTCCATGACCTACTTTTAACTTTTTTAGTTTTAGACGCCTTGTAAGCAAATATTTTACTTTATTGGCAACATCAAACGAAGTCCAATTCAAATCTTTATGTATCAAGACAACCTGACCACCGACATAATCGAGTGTCGATATATTTTCTGTTAAATTTGTAATTATCAAATTATAATTTAATTAATTATCGGGGAATAACTCCTGAAAAAAGCAATGCTAATACTACAATGCCCAATACTATCCTATAATATCCAAAAATCTTGAAACCATGTTTTTGAAGATATCCTATAAAGAATTTTACTGCCAATAATGCAACAATAAACGAAACGATGGCTCCAAATCCTAATATCGAAAAGTTATGTTTATTCAAAACATCGGGGCTTTCTTTATAAACATCCCAAAAACTTTTTACCGATGCTGCAAACATTGTTGGTACAGCCAGAAAGAAAGAAAACTCAGCGGCAATTGTTCTTGTTAGTTTTTGACTCATCCCACCTATAATGGTCGAAGCACTCCTACTCAATCCGGGAAAGATAATTGATAACACTTGAAAACATCCGATATAAAATGCTTTTAGATAACTTATTTCTTTTTCTTCAGATATAACAGGCTTTGTAAACCATGAATCGACAAACAGTAAGATTACACCACCGGCTACCATCACGATTGCCATAAAAGTTAAATTACTTAAAGCACTGTCGATATGTTTTTTCAATAATACTCCACCAATCAACGCAGGGATTACAGCAACTACCAATTTTATATAGAGCGAAATATTTTTAAAGTCCATAAATTTTTTCCAAAACAACACCACAACCGAAGCAATGGCGGCAAGTTGAATAACAACTTCAAACATTTCGGGAAAAGCACCGGCTTGCACACCAATAAAAGGATTGGCAAACTTCATATGTGCAGTACTAGATACAGGTAAAAACTCCGTAATACCTTCTATTATGGAAACAATTAATGCTTGTAACCAACTCATTATTTACGGAATAATGTTTTGATTATTTTAGAATCGGCTTTAAGCATAATAGCAAATATTTCGAATACAAAACCGAATATAATAACTATTGGAGCTAATGTTATTCTTCTAAAACTAAAGATTTCAGGTGTTTGTGTTGGATCGTTATGAGGATAAAAATCGTTCGGATTGGTTGCTGCACCTCCCGACATTAACATAAAACCAATAATAATTATGACTAAACCAACGGCAAGTAGGATATAGTTTTCCTTTTCTAATGCAAAATCTTTCTTCATTTTATTCTTTTATTAAATGTATAAATTATCCGTTTTAATGTTAATATATTTATTTACCGCAAAATACGTAGAAACCGAGCTAATTATTATGCCGAGGAAAATAACGGACAAATATAATATCCCCAATAGCTCAAAGTCAACATATGAGGCAATTTTTTTAAAATCATTTTGCAAGAAGTAAATAACACCACTTAACATAGACAAAGCGACAAATGCTCCGATAAGCCCGTTTATTGTACCTTTAAGCACAATGGGACCACTTATAAAGCCCCGTGTTGCACCTACTAATTGCATCGATTTAATGGTAAATCGTTTTGAATATACACTTAATCGAATGGTATTATTGATTAATGCTATACAAATTACCAACATTAACGATATAAAACATAAGAGTATAAATGAAATACTTTTTAGATTCTCATTAACGAGATGAATTAACGATTTTTGATACGATATTTCCCGTACCTGAGTATTTTGAAGAACTATTTTTTCGAATTTTGCCAGACTGTCTTGTTGTGCATATTCCGAAAAAAACTTAACATCAATAGTTGGAGGCAGGGGATTGTAGCCAACAAACGAAATAAAATCTTCGCCCAAATCGGCTTTTAATGATTCTGCCGCTTCTTCTTTACTGATAAAACGGGTAGCTTTTACACCAGGCATTATGCCGATATCTTTTTGTAATTTCAACATATCGACTTCTTTTACCCCATCTTTCAAAAAGATACTGAAGCCTAAATTCTCTTTTACATAACGAGATAATGTATTTGCATTCAAGGCAATAAGACCTAATATCCCTAACAGAAATAGAACCAATGAAATACTAATTATAGATGTTATAAACGAAGTTCGAAGGCGGAAAGTAATCGATTTATTTTTCTTTTCAATCATACAAATCTAACGATGTTATTACTGCAAATGTAACACAAAATAAATTGTTTACATCTCTAAACGAACAGTTTCACATTTTATTTGTTATAATTCTATAACATTTCAAATAAAAGCTGTAATTTGTGTCTGTTTTTGAAATCAATACGGTGACTCAAAACAAATACCTTATTTATTAATATTAAAATTACTTTAAATCTAAAATAGTGATGAAAACCAATTCATTTGCAATTCGAAAATTCTTTTATGATGCAATGTACATGTTAGGTTCAAATCGTGCAATAAAATACTGACAAATAATAAACAGATGAAATAGCCTTGAGAAGAAGTTCGCACAACCGAGCTTACGAGCTCAACGAAGTTAAAACGGAAAAACTTAAAAAATAAACACATGAAAAAACAAGCATTATCAATTCTCATTTTAGCATTACTGCTTACCAATGCAACGTTTGGACAAACATCGAAAACTCCGGCAAAATCGATTGACGAGCAAGTGTCCGAGTTAATGAAAACGATGACGCTTGAAGATAAAATCGGTCAGATGTTGATTGTCGATTACAGTTCAATTCGCAATTCGATTGCCGATATCACAAATTATAAAATAGGGAATGTACTCTTTGGTGCCGATTCAGATCCTGAACTTAATACAGCAGGTTCGTGGGCAGCATTAACCGATTCACTTCAAAAAACAGCCATAGCGGCAAATCTCCATATTCCTCTTTTTATTGGAGCCGATGCAATTCATGGACATAGTAATGTATCGAATGCAACGATTTTCCCTCAAAACATCGGCATGGGATGTACAAGAAATGCACGATTGGTTTCTGAAGAAGGAAAGATTACTGCTAGCGAAGCATCTGCAACAGGAATCCGCCTTGTGTTTTCGCCCAGTTTTGTAACCGCCCGCGACGAACGCTGGGGAGGTACCTACGAAAGCTATGGTGAAGATCCCGCTCTTGTTACCCAAATGGGAAATGCATATATCACAGGATTTAATTCGTTTCAATTACCCGAAGGTGGTAGTGCATTGGCTTGTCCTAAATATTCGGGAGCTGTTACCTATAATGCCGATGCGGTAGAAGGGAAAAATGCTGTTGTATATTCCGATAAAATAATGCCTGTTACAGACTCTGCCTTGGTAAACAGTGGTGCAATTATGTTTTCTTCGATGTTATTGGCAAACAATCAAAAAACCGAGAACCAATTAAAAATCATTCAAATATTAAAGAAAAACAGCAATTTTAAAGGATTCGTAGTGAGCGATTGGGAAACCGTTACCAATATGCAAGGCGAATATCAGACGATAGTCAAAAATGCCATCAATGCCGGTATTGATATGTTTATGGAAACCAGTTCATACAAACCGTTTATTGAAACCATGAAACTTTGTGTGACTAATGGTGACATATCGAAAGAACGTATTGATGATGCCGTTAAAAGGATCTTGACACAAAAAATTAAAATCGGATTGTTTAAACATCCTTATGCTTATAAAGAGTTACTCGAAAAGATAGACGATAAAGGCGATAAAAACATCGCACGGCAATGTGTTAGGGAATCGGCAGTTATCCTTTTAAACAAGAATAATGTGCTTCCGGTATCAAAGAAAGCTGTTCGGATACATATTGCCGGATCGGGTGCTAATAATATGGCGATGCAATGTGGAGGTTGGACTATTGGATGGCAGGGTCTTGGGGAAAAAGAAATACCCGGACTTACATTTCTCGAAGCATTAAAAAAAGCCGGTTCCGGAACTCAAATAACCTATAGCAAAAACGGACAAGGAGCCACCGGTGCTGAGGTAGGAATAGTAGTTATAGGCGAAGATCCTTATGCCGAATGGTATGGCAATAAAAAGGAACTCTTTTTAAGTCAGGAAGACATTAATGCCGTTATGAATATCAAAAATTCCAATGTCCCGGTTATTTGTGTTCTTTTAACTGGACGCCCCTTAATACTCGACCCGATACTGAACTATTGCGATGCTATTGTTGAAGGATGGCTACCCGGTCCCGAAATTGAAGGACTGACCGATGTTCTATTTGGTGATGTTAAACCCAAAGGTTTGCTTTCGCAATCGTGGCCTATATCAATGAAACAAATTAGCGAAAATGTGGGTGATGCAACCTACAATCCGTTATTCCCCTATGGAACCGGTATTACAACACTAGAATCGGCAAAGAGCACTGCACCACGATTACTATCGGCTAATGTGGTAAAAAAAGGAGGAGCGATAGAATTGGCATTTTCAAAACCTATTTCTGAATATTCTGCTATTCTTAATTTCTCTATAGCAACGGCAGAGGGAACACAACGACCTCTTTCGGGCGAATTAAAAGCCGATAATCCCAATTGCCTCATCCTCGCGTTAAAAGACTCGATTAAACCTAATCAAAAAGTGCAAATAAATTTTGAAACAGGTCAAATAAAAGCTAAAGACGGAGGCACGGTTCAACCATTCAAACATTTTATGGTGTATAACCCTATAACAACATTAAAAAAGATATATAAAATACCGGCAATGATTCAGGCTGAAAAATATTCCGATCAGCGAGAAATTGATATTCAGGATTGTTGGGACGATAAAGGCGGACAGGCAATAGTCTTGGAAAAAGGAGAATGGGTTGAATATTTATTAAATAGTAGTTTCCCCGGATTTTATAGTATAATTTTCAGGATTCAAGCGACTAAAAAAACAGAATTATCTTTAAGTATCGATGGCAGGGAAGTTGGAACAGTTAAAGTTCCTGCTACTAAACCTGGTGCTTGGGCATCTGTTGAAATGAAAAAAGTATATATTACCAATGGTAAACAAGACTTTACCATCAGTGCAAAGGGAGAAACGGTATCATTAAATTGGATATCGTTCGACTCGTTCGTTAACTTCACAAGTAAGTAGAAAATTATATCGTATGGATTATATCGTTCCTAAAACAAAACAAAAAAGAATCGTTATTATAGGTGGTGGGTTTGCCGGTTTGCAATTAGCTAAAAAACTTAAAAACATCGATATTCAAGTCGTGTTGCTCGATAAGCTTAATTATCATCAGTTCCAACCATTATTCTATCAGGTTGCAACTTCTGGTATTGAACCCAGTGCCATATCGTTTCCTATCAGGAAGATATTCCAACAACAAGAAAATCTTTTCTTCAGGGTTACCGAAGTGTTATCGATTAAGACAGAGAGTAAACAAGTTGAAACAGCCATAGGAATGATCGACTACGATTATCTGGTAATTGCCACAGGTGCTAAGAACAATTTCTTCGGACTTAAAAACATCGAAACATTCGCATTTCCTATGAAAACGACTTCTGAGTCGATCGTTTTACGAAATAAATTGCTTCAAAATATTGAAGATGCCGTAGGGAATAACGATGCCGAAGTTCGCAAAGCATTACTGCATACCGTTGTTATTGGAGGAGGTCCTACCGGTGTTGAGATTTCGGGAGCATTAGGTGAAATGAAAAAACTGGTTATTCCCCGTGATTTTAGAGAACTGGATGTAAATGAAGTTAAAGTAACGATTGTAGAATCGGGACCGAAACTTTTACCCAATATGTCGTTCAAGGCATCGCTTAAGGCCGATGTATATTTAAACGAACTGGGTGTTGATGTGTTGAAAGATGCCAAAGTAGTCGATTACGATGGCGAGACACTTTCATTTGCCAATGGAGCGGTAATAAAAACGCGTGCCGTTATATGGGCTGCCGGTGTGGCAGGTAATTTAGTTACCGGGCTTACTGAAGATACCAAAACAAGAGGGAATAGAATAATTGTTAACGAATATAATCAAATAAAAGGTTACGACGATATTTTTGCAATCGGCGATATTGCTTTGATGGCAGGCGATGCTAAATACCCCAATGGACATCCGCAGGTTGCACCGGTTGCTATACAGCAAGCAACCAATTTGGCAGGTAATATGAAAGAAATTATAAAGGGAAGTTCAATAAGAAAAGGGTTTAAATACAATTATTTGGGTACAATGGCAACCGTTGGAAGGAATCATGCTGTGGTTGAATTTAATAAATACATGAAATATTATGGATTCTTAGCATGGGTAACATGGCTTTTTGTACATTTGATGTCGATTGTAGGGGTTAAGAACAGGGTATTTGTATTCCTTAATTGGATGTGGAGTTATATTACCTACGATCAATCGCTACGCCTCATTATTAGAACCTGTAACTGTAAACCCGAAATGAAACAGGTTACATACGAAAAATTGGTAAGCTAATTATAGACAATGCCTTTATCGATTAGAAAATCAATAGACAGTATGCCGCAATCGGTAAAACCTGTCTTTGCAGCATTATGTATTCTTGCTGCTACCGCACTATTCTTTTTTATAGGACTAAAGATTGAATTAACTGTTTTTAAAACAGATTTT
>Ga0265338_10003958_pt1 | contig 20411 bp, 14 predicted proteins | sample 42126metaG_FD_193579 | JGI IMG/M metagenome (GOLD analysis project Ga0265338, IMG submission 193579) | Rhizosphere microbial communities from Carex aquatilis grown in University of Washington, Seatle, WA, United States - 4-21-26 metaG | ecosystem: Host-associated > Plants > Roots > Rhizosphere...
GAGTGCAGCAGGCGCTGCTGAAGATCCTGGAGGGGACCACCGCCAGCGTCCCGCCGCAGGGCGGCCGCAAGCACCCGCACCAGGAGTTCATCCAGATCGACACCACCAACGTGCTGTTCATCTGCGGCGGCGCCTTCGCCGGGCTTGAGAAGATCATCGAGCAGCGCTCCGGTTCCAACGGCATCGGCTTCAACTCGGTGTTGCGGGTGCGCTCCAAGGCCGTCTCCGAGGACGCCTTCGGTGACGTGATGCCGGAGGACCTGCTCAAGTTCGGCATGATCCCGGAGTTCGTCGGCCGCCTGCCGGTCATCACCAGCGTGCACAACCTGGACCGTGAGGCGCTCATCCAGATCCTCACCGAGCCCCGCAACGCCCTCGTCAAGCAGTACAAGCGACTGCTCGAGCTGGACGGGGTGGACCTGGAGTTCACCCCCGACGCCCTTGAGGCGATCGCCGACCAGGCCAACCTGCGCGGTACCGGCGCCCGTGGCCTGCGCGCGATCCTGGAAGAGGTCCTCCAGCCGGTGATGTACGAGGTGCCGAGCCGCAAGGATGTCGAGCGCGTGGTGATCACCCGCGAGGTCGTCCTCGAGAACGTCAACCCGACCCTGGTGCCGCGCGACGTGTCCCGCCGCACGCCCAGGGAAAAGTCCGCCTAACGCCTCCGGCGCTCAATATCGCGCATATCGGCTACTTTGCCGGTATTGCCGTTCCTGTGCCTCCCGCGGGGCTAACCTCGGTTGGGTACTTCCGGGACCACGAGCGGGAATGAGCGCTAGATGAGCGGCTGGGACGTTTCCTCCACGCCTTCATGGGGATCGCAGGGCGGCCCCGAAGAGCCCGACGGCGACCAGCAAGGGCAGCCGGAGCAGCACGACCTGACCGCCAGCGGCTACCCGCGCCGCACCCCCGGCCGCAGCCTGCAGGACCTGCCGCGGCGCGAGACCCGCGGCCGGCACTCGGCCACGCCCAGCTCCTACGACCAGGACAGCGCGTTCGGGCAAGGCAGCGCATTCGGTCAGGACAGCGCGCTCGGTCAGGACCGGGGCTTCGGTCAGGACAGTGCGTTCGGCCAGGACAGCGCCCTCAGCCGGGACCCGGGTTTCGGCCAGGACAGCGCCCCCATGCGGGATCCCGGCTTCGGCCAGGACACCGCCTTCGGCCAGGACAGTGCGTTCGGTCAAGACAGTGCGTTCGGTCAAGACAGTGCGTTCGGTCAAGACAGTGCGTTCGGTCAGGACAGTGCCTACGGCATCGGCTGGGGCGGCAGCCGGCCGGCCGCGTCCCCGGCCGGCGGCCGGGACGGCGCGGCAGACGGCGACGGCGACTGGGGACGTGCCGCCGGACGGTCGGCCGCCCCCTGGGAGGAGCGGGCACCGCAGGATCCGTTCTACCCGGACCTGGGCGGCTCCAGCCTGACCGCTCCAGGGCCGGGCAGCCCGGGCCCCGCGCAGTCCGCGCTGGACTACGGTGCCCCACAGCACGGTGCCCCCCAGCACGGTGCCCCGGAGTACGGTGCCCCCGACTACGGTGCCGCCGAGTACGGCGCCGGTCAGGGCTACGCGGGCCAGGATTACGCCAGCCGGGATTATGCCGGCCAGTACGGCGGACAGCCGGAGCAGGGGCAGCCGGGCGCCGACCGCCGCGAGGGCGACCGGCCCGCCCGGATGGACCCGGCGCTGCAGGACTTCTTCGCGCCGCAGGCCGACCGCGGGCCCGCCTACGAGGACCCGTGGGCCGAAGGGCCGCGCGGCGGCACCGGCTACCGATCGGCCGATGACGGCTGGAGCGACGGCGGCCGCGCGCAGGGCGGCCGCCCGTCGGCCGGCCGCGGCGCGACCGGCCCGCAGACGCAGCGCGGCGGGTTCGACGACGACGACGAGCGCCGCGGACTCGGCACCCGCGGCTACATCGCCATCGGGGCCGTGGTCGCGGTCATCATCGTGGTCGCCGTAGTGGTTTTCACCCGCGGCTCCGGCAGCACCCCGCCGGCCGCGTCTAACGGCCCCACCAGCAGCACCACCGCGGTGCCGACGAGCCAGTCGGTGGCGGGCAGCGGGAGCGGCAGCACCGCCTCCCCGTCGGCCAGCGCCCCGGCGGCGGGCGGCGGTACCGCGGGCACGGCCTACAAGCTGTCTACGCCGGCCACCGCGGGTGGCTACCCCAAGGGCACGGACCCGCACTTCCTGGCCACCGCCACCTCCACCGCCGGGCAGATTACCGCCGCGGTGACCGCGGGCAACGCCGGCGCGATCACGGGCGACGCCAAGTCCGCCGCCTACAAGCTGCCGGTGGCCGGTCAGGTGGTGACGTTCGTCGGCTACCAGGGCACGTTCAACCCGGCCAAGGTGGCCACGGTGCTCGCCACCCTCGGTAGCGACTACCACAGCCACGCGGCCGGCTCGCACGGCGGCGACCTCGGCTGCATCAACACCAAGGCCAGCGCGGGCGTGACCAGCGGCGCGGTCTGCGTCTGGGCGACGGGAAGCACCCTCGGGGTCACCGAGTTCTTCAGCTCGACCGGCCCCGAGGCGCTGACCGCCAGCCAGGGCAAGGGCGCCACCGACACGGTCAACATCCGCGGTGACGTGGAGGCTAAGGCTTAGTCTCGCTCCCAGGCGGCCGGGCAGACCGACGGCAGCCGCACGCCGGTCTGGGCCTGCAGCGCGTCCCGGCCGCCGAGGACCGCCTCCTGCGGCACCTGTCGTCCCAGGCCAGCCTGGTGGTGCACGCCAAGGCTGCCCGCCGCGCGGCGGCCCACCATCGACGGGCTGCGCGCGTCCCGGCGGCGGCCGGCCGCGCCGCAGACGCGGCCGGATCCCGGCCGCCACGTCGCCCGAGATGCTCCCGGTGTCGGCGTAAGTACCCGGCCACCCGGCGGAATTCGTAAACTCACTAGATGTGACACGTCAGCCAGAGCTTCCCTCGCAGTACGCGCCGTCCGAGGTGGAAGCACGCCGTTACGAGCAGTGGGAGAAGGCCGGCTACTTCACGCCGGAAGCCCAGGAGAACCCCGATGCACCGGGCTACGCGATCGTACTCCCGCCGCCTAACGTAACCGGCATCCTGCACATCGGTCACGCGCTCAACCACACGCTGAGCGACATCCTCGTCCGCCGCCGCCGGATGCAGGGTTACCGCACGCTGTGGCTGCCGGGCATGGACCACGCCGGGATCGCCACCCAGAACGTGGTCGAGCGCGAGCTCGCCAAGGACGGGCTGTCCCGGCACGACCTGGGGCGGGAGGCGTTCGTGGACCGGGTCTGGCAGTGGAAGGCCGAGTACGGCGGCCGGATCCTGTCCCAGATGCGCCGCCTGGGCGACTCGGTGGACTGGTCCCGCGAGCGGTTCACCATGGACGAGGGGCTGTCCCGGGCGGTCCAGACGATCTTCAAGCGGCTGTACGACGACGAACTGATCTACCGGGCCGAGCGGATCATCAACTGGTGCCCGCGCTGCCTCACCGCGCTGTCCGACATCGAGGTCGACCACTCCGACGACGACGGCGAGCTGGTCTCCATCCGCTACGGCGACGGGGACAACAGCATCGTGGTGGCCACCACCCGGGCCGAGACCATGCTCGGTGACACCGCGGTCGCGGTCCACCCGGACGACGAGCGGTACCAGCACCTGGTCGGCCAGACGGTCGAGCTGCCGCTGACCGGGCGGCGCATACCGATCGTGGCCGACGCGCACGTCGACCCGTCCTTCGGCACCGGCGCGGTCAAGGTCACCCCGGCCCACGACCCGAACGACTTCGAGATCGGCCGCCGCCACGACCTGCCGGTGCTGGTGGTGATGGACGAGCGCGGGGTGGTCACCGTGCCCGGGCCGTTCGAGGGCCTTGACCGCTTCGAGGCCCGCCCGGCCGTGGTCCAGGCGCTGCGCGAGGACGGCCGTATCGTCCGCGAGACTCGCCCCTACGTGCACGCGGTCGGCCACTGCTCGCGCTGCTCAACCGCGGTCGAGCCGCGGCTGTCACTGCAGTGGTTCGTGAAGGTGGCGCCGCTGGCCAAGGCGGCCGGGGACGCGGTCCGCGACGGCCGGGTCAAGGTCTCGCCGCCGGAGATGAACGCCAGGTACTTCGGCTGGGTCGACGACATGCACGACTGGTGCATCTCGCGCCAGCTCTGGTGGGGGCACCGCATCCCGGTCTGGTACTCACCCGCGGGCCCCGACGGCAGCCGGGAGGTGCGCTGCGTCGGCCCGGACGAGGCCGCGCCCGACGGCTGGACCCAGGACAGCGACGTGCTCGACACCTGGTTCTCCTCCGCGCTGTGGCCGTTCTCCACCCTCGGCTGGCCAGACGACACTCCTGACCTGCGCGCCTTCTACCCGACCAGCGTGCTGTGCACCGCCTACGACATCCTGTTCTTCTGGGTCGTCCGGATGATGATGTTCGGCCTGTACGCCAACCGGGGCAAGGCACCCACCGAGCAGATCCCGTTCCAGACCATCGTGCTGCACGGCCTGGTCCGCGACCAGTTCGGCAAGAAGATGTCCAAGTCCAAGGGGAACACGGTCGACCCGCTGGACTGGATGGACCGGTTCGGCACCGACGCGACCCGGTTCACCCTCGCCCGCGGCGCCAACCCGGGCAGCGACGAGGCGATCAGCGAGGACTGGGCGGCGGGCTCGCGCAACTTCTGCAACAAGCTCTGGAACGCGACCAGGTTCGCCCTGCTGAACGGGGCCGAGCCCAGCGGGGAAGTGGTGACCGGGGCGGGCACCGCGCACCCGTTCGGTAGCACCGGTCTTAGCACCGCTGACCGCTGGATCCTCTCCCGCCTCAGCCACGTGATCGCCGAGACCGACCGGCTGATCGAGCAGTTCGAGTTCGGCAAGGCGTGCGAGGCGCTGTACCACTTCGCCTGGGACGAGTTCTGCGACTGGTACCTGGAGCTGGCCAAGGTGCCGCTGGGCAGCGGCGACCAGGCCAGGCAGGAGAGCACCCGCCGGGTGCTCGGGTTCGTGCTCGACCAGACGCTGCGGCTGCTGCACCCGGTCATGCCGTTCGTCACTGACGAGCTGTGGTGCGCGCTGACCGGCCAGGACTCGGTGATGATGGCCGCCTGGCCGTCGTTTGAGTTCACCGACGAGGCGGCCGAGGCGGAGATCGGCTCGCTGATGCGGCTGGTGACCGAGGTCCGGCAGTTCCGCTCGGGCCAGGGGCTGCGCCCCGGCCAGCGGGTGCCCGCCCGGCTCGGCGGCATCGCCGCGACCCCGCTGGCCCCGCACGAGGAGTCCGTCCGGGCGCTGCTCCGGCTGACCGGGCCGGAGGACGAGGCCACCTTCACCGCCAGCGCCGCCCTGCTGGCCGAGGGCATCACGGTCGAGCTTGACCTGGCGGGCACGGTCGACGTGAGCGCCGAGCGCAAGCGGCTTGAGCGCGACCTGGCTGCCGCGCGCAAGGAGGCGCAGGCGATGACGGCCAAGCTCGGCAACGAGTCGTTCACCGGCCGCGCCCCGGCCGACGTCATCGACAAGTCGCGGCAGCGGCTGGCGACGGCCGAGGCGGACATCGTGCGGCTGGAGAGCCGCCTCGCCGCGCTGTAGTCTCCCGGGGTGCGCCCCCCGTACCCCCCGCGGAAAGCTAGGGCCAACCCCCAGAAAGATAGGCTGAAGCCGTGGACGACATCGCTGGCCAGTTGCGCGAGGTAGAGCTGGAGATCGGGTCGCGCCGGGCCGAGCACCAGATCGACCCGACCCTGGACCGGATCGCGGCCCTGGTCAGCCTGCTCGGCGACCCGCACCGGGCGTTCCCGGTGGTGCACGTCACCGGTACCAACGGCAAGACCTCGACCACCCGGATGATCGAGTCGCTGCTGCGCGAGCGCGGCCTGCGGACCGGGCGGTTCACCTCGCCCCACCTGGTGTCGATGCGCGAGCGGATCTGCGTGGACGGCGTGCCGCTGTCGGCCGAGCGCTTCGTCGAGCTGTACGCCGAGATCGCCCCCTACGTGGAGCTGGTGGACGAGCGGCAGCCCGCCCGGCTGTCCTTCTTCGAGGTGCTTACCGGCATGATGTTCGCCGCCTTCGCCGACGCCCCGGTGGACGTGGCGGTGATCGAGGTGGGCATGGGCGGCCGGTGGGACGCCACCAACGTCGCCGACGGCACGGTCGCGGTGATCACCCCGGTCGCGCTGGACCACATGCAGTGGCTGGGCGACACCATCGAGGAGATCGCGACCGAGAAGGCGGGCATCATCAAGCCCGGCGCGACCACGGTGATCTCCCTGCAGCCGTCCACCGCCGCCGCCGAGATCCTGCTGGAGCGGGCCGCGCTGGTCGGTGCCACCGTCGCCCGCGAGGGGTTCGAGTTCGGCGTGCTCGGCCGCGAGCTGGCGGTCGGCGGCCAGCAGCTCGTGCTGCAGGGGCTGCGGGGTGCCTACGCGGACGTGTTCCTGCCGATGTTCGGCGCGCACCAGGCGTCCAATGCCGCGGTCGCGCTGGCCGCGGCGGAGGCGTTCGCGGGGGTAGCGCAGACGATCTCCGCCGCCGAGGGGTCAGACTCGACGATCACTCTCGGTCCTGGCCTGTCATCGGCCGCCCTCGACCCCGACCTGGTCCGGGCCGCCTTCGCCCGGGTCAGCTCGCCGGGGCGGCTCGACATCCTGCGGCGCTCGCCCACGGTCATCGCCGACGCCGCGCACAACCCGGCGGGCATGGCGGCCACCGTGTCCGCGCTGACCGAGGGCTTCGACTTCGACCGGATCATCGGCGTGCTCGCGGTGCCGGCCGACAAGGACGCGGCCGGCCTGCTCGAGGAGCTGGAGCCGGTGCTGTCGGAGATCGTGGTGACCGTCAACTCCTCACCCCGGGCGATGCCCGCCGATGAGCTGGCCGAGCTGGCGGGGGAGTTCTTCGGCGAGGACCGGGTGCGAGTAGCACCCCGGCTCGACGACGCGATCGAGCTGGCGGTGTCGCTAGCGGACCAGGCCGACGAAGAGGCGGCCGCGGCGGGCCGCCCCGGCTCGTCGGCGGTGCTGGTCACCGGCTCGGTGGTCACCGCGGGCGACGCGCAGCTGCTGCTGGCACCGGAAAGCGCGGTCGGCGCCAGCGTCAACGCGGGCTTCGCGGGCCGTCACGCCGGTTACCCGGAACAAGGAGATTTCTCGTGAAGCGCCTGCTGGTCACCGTCCTGTCGATGGAGGCGGTCATCGTGCTGCTGGCCATCGTCCCGGCTAAGCAGCTTGGCCACGCCAGCGCCGGCACCGCGGGCGCCGTCTGCGGCGCGGTCGCGGTGGTCGCGCTCGCGCTGTGCGGCTACGTGGGCCGCGGGCGCGGCTCGCTCTACGTCGGCTCCGCGTTCCAGGCGGCGGTGATCGCGGCCGGGGTGGTGCTGCCGGCCATGTACGTGATCGGCGCGATCTTCGCCGCGCTCTGGTTCACCGGCATCTGGCTGGGCCGCAAGTGGGAACGTGACGGGATTACCCCCGGTCCGTCCCCGTCGCGCTGACGCTTCTCGCTAAGCTCATCGGCGACCAGTAATCAAAGGCACGTATAAGCAAACATAAGGAGCAGAAGTGTCACAGCGCACCCTTATCCTCATCAAGCCGGACGGCGTTCAGCGCAACGTCATCGGCGAGGTCATTTCCCGGATTGAGAGCAAGGGCCTGAAGCTGGTCGCGCTTGAGCTGCGCGCGATCGACGCGGACACCGCGCACGCGCACTACGCCGAGCACGCGGAGAAGTCCTTTTTCGCCGATCTGGTCGATTTTATTACTTCCGGTCCGCTTGTTGCCATCGTGGCCGAGGGGGAGCGCGCGATCGAGGCGTTCCGCGCCCTGGCCGGCGCCACCGACCCGGTGAAGGCCGCGCCCGGTACCATCCGGGGCGACTTCGCCCTGGCCGTCGCGCAGAACATCGTGCACGGCAGCGACTCGCCGGAGTCGGCCGAGCGAGAGATCAAGATCTTCTTCCCCGAACTCGTTTAGCCGGCCGCCGCGCTAGATAGATACCTGTAGTACCAGGCCGGCCGCGAACGCGACGGGCGGTCGCGACCGGGCCTGGTGCCAAGACGCCGCCGGGTGCCGCACGGGGATAATCGCGGCAATCCGGACAGTGAATACCAAATAACGTGCTTTCGTAAGATTCGCGCTGCCAAAAACGGCGCTTAGTGAGAATCTTGAAAGAAGTAGCGCATAATTCACTGAGCATATTCTCAGCGTTTTGCAACTGCCGAACTTGCTGCTGCGTAATCAGAAGGGTTGCCGCACCCGATGAGCAATGCGTTGACGTTCCTCGGCCGTGACATGGCGGTCGACCTCGGCACTGCCAACACCCTGGTCTACGTGCGCGGCCGGGGGATCGTGCTCAACGAGCCGAGCGTGGTCGCCCTCAACACCAACAACGGCCAGGTGGTCGCGGTCGGCGTCGAGGCCAAGCGGATGATCGGGCGCACCCCCGGCAACATCGTCGCGGTCCGCCCGCTCAAGGACGGCGTGATCGCGGACTTCGACGTCACCGAGCGGATGCTGCGCTACTTCATCCAGAAGGTGCACCGCCGCGCCCGGATGGCCAAGCCGCGCATCGTGGTCGCGGTGCCCAGCGGCATCACCGGCGTCGAGCAGTCCGCCGTCAAGGAGGCCGGCCACCAGGCGGGCGCGCGCAAGGTCTACATCATCGAGGAGCCGATGGCGGCCGCGATCGGCGCCGGGCTGCCGGTCAACGAGCCGACCGGGAACATGGTGGTGGACATCGGCGGCGGCACCACCGAGGTGGCCGTGATCTCCCTGGGCGGCATCGTCACCAGCCAGAGCATCCGCATCGGGGGCGACGAGCTGGACCAGGCGATCATCACCTTCGGCAAGAAGGAGCACAGCATGATGCTCGGCGAGCGGACCGCCGAGGAGATCAAGCTGGCGCTCGGGTCGGCCTTCCCGGCCGCCGACGAGCCGCAGGCCGAGATCCGCGGCCGCGACCTGGTGTCCGGCCTGCCGAGGACCGTGCTGATCAGCGCGGCCGAGATCCGGCACGCGATCGACGAGCCGATCACGCTGATCATCGACGCGGTGAAGTCCACCCTGGACAAGTGCCCGCCCGAGCTGGCGGGCGACGTGATGGACCGCGGCATCGCGCTGACCGGCGGCGGTGCCCTGCTGCGGGGTCTGGACCAGCGCATCCGCGAGGAGACCGGCATGCCGGTGCACATCGCCGACAGCCCGCTCGACTCGGTGGTGCTCGGCACCGGCAAGTGCGTGGAGGACTTCGACACGCTGCGCCAGGTGCTGGTTCCGGACCGGCGCTAGCCCGCGCCGGGGGAGCGCGCGGGGACGGGAAGCGAACCGGAACGGGAGTTGCGCATTGCTTGAAGCGAGACGGTCACGGGCAGTCCTCATCGTGCTCCTCGTGGTAGCGATCGCGCTGATCACGATCGATTTCCGCGACGGCGGCAACTCCGGCGCGCACAGCGTCGGCGGACGTCTCTTCGGCCCCGTGGAGAGCATCGCGGGCAAGGTCACCGGGGTGTTCACGTCCGGCGGCAGCGGCGGCGAGGTCACCGCGCTGCAGCGGCAGAACGACGAGCTGCGCGCCCAGCTCGCCCAGGCGCAGGCCAGCAACCAGAACTCCGGCCAGCTCGCCCGGCTGCTGCACCTCACCGCAGCCAGGTACCAGGTGGTCACCGGGACCGTGATCGCGGCCGGGGGCGACTACAGCGACACGGTGACGATCGACGTGGGCAGCGGCGACGGCATCGCCGCCGACGAGACCGTGCTCAACGGCGACGGCCTGGTCGGCACCGTGGTCAGCGTCACCGCGGGCACCGCCACGGTGCAGCTGCTGACCGACGCGGGGTCAGTCGTCGGCGTCCGGGCGCTGGGCGCCGCCAAGGACGGGACCGGGCAGATCGGCGCGCTCAGCGGCAGCACGCGGTCGCTTCAGGGCAGCGCCCCGCTCAAGCTGACCATGTTCAGCACCGGCGCCGCCCTCAGGCCGGGCCAGCAGCTCGTCACCTTCGGCTCGGTCGGCGGCCGCCCCTACGTGCCCGGCGTCCCGATCGGCACCGTGACCAAGGTGACCACCCAGCCCGGCTCGCTCACCCCGACCGCCGTGGTCACGCCGTACGCCGACTTCACCGGCCTCGGCGTGGTCGGGGTGGTGACCTCCCGGTGAAGCCGGACCCGCTGCTGCCCGAGGCCGGGCTGACGCCGGAGGACGGCCCCGGCGCGGCCCGCCGGGCGCTGGCCGGCCTGCTGCTGACGATCGCGCTGCTGGCCGCCGTGGTCCTCCAGCTGACGGTGGTCAACCGGTTGCCGCTGCCCGGCGCGGCCGTCCCCGACCTGGTGCTGCTGCTGGTGACCGCGATCGCGGTGATGACCGGTCCGGCCACCGGGGCCCTGGCCGGCTTCGCGGGCGGCCTGGCGCTCGACACCGCCCCGCCCGCCGCGCACTACGCGGGCGAGTACGCGCTGGTTTTCTGCCTGGCCGGCTGGGGGGCGGCGCGGGCGGTGCGGGCGATCTGGGACACCGCCGGCGAGCGCGACCCGATGACCAGCTTCATGGTGATGGCGGTGGCCGCGGCGGCGGGCGAGGCGGGCAAGGCCGGCCTGGCGCTGCTGCTGGCGGAACCGGACGTGACCGGCGCCGCCGCCAGCCGGGTGCTGCCCGCCGCGATCTGCTACGACCTGCTGCTCGCCCCGTTCGCCTACGCCCTGGTGGCCGTCGTCACCCGCGGTGCCCGCGGCTGGGGCAGCGCCGCCGGGCGCGCACCGCAGCCGGAGTTCAGCAACGCGCAGCGGCTGTCACTGGTGTTCCGCCAGGCGTCGGCCGGGGCCGCCCCCGGGCTGCGGCTGGCCGGCTCCGGCGCTAACTACCACCGCCCGCCGTCGGCTCGCCCGCTGCCCCGGCTGCGGCTGGCCGGCTCCGGCGTTAACTACCACCGCCCGCCGTCGGCTCGCCCGCTGCCCCGGCTGCGGCTGGCCGGCTCCGGCGTTAACTACCACCGCCCGCCGTCGGCTCGCCCGCTGCCCCGGCTGCGGCTGGCCGGCAGCCGCTCCCCGGCAATCGCCCGAACGGGTGCGGGTGACTCCGGCCGCCGGTCGTTCCCGCTGGCCGGCGCCCGGCCGCACAAGCTCAACTTCGCCGGCGACCTGATGGCAGGCCCGCTCGCGGGCACCCGCGCAGGCGCCCTGGCGGCCGGCCGTTCCGGGCGCCAGGTACACCAGCCAGGGAAGAACTGGCTGCGCGCGTCCGGGCCGTCCGGGCCGTCCGGCCGCTCGCCGCGGTCCGGCCTCTGGGCCGGGGCCGGCCTCCGGACCCGGTCCGGCCTCTCGGCCGGGGCCGGCGCGGGCAGACCGCTCGCCCGCCGCGCCCCGCAGGCCGGCTGGCTGGGCGGCAGCCGCTCACCCGCCCTGCCCGCGTCGTCCCGGTCGGCGGGCAGCGCCCGGGCGCTGCGCCCCCGCCGCGGCTGGCTGGGCAGCGGCGGGCGCCGTCACCGGACGGTGCTCGGCTCCGGGGTCAGCGGCAACGGGGCGGTGTTCCGGCGGGCCAGCATCGCCCGCCGCAACTGGTACACGTCGTCGCCGTCCCGGGCCTGGCTGCGGCGCAGCCGTCACTCGTGGCGCAAGCGCAGGCAGCGGCTGCTGCGGATGGTGGGGGTGGGCCGGTGATTCCGCGTTCCCGGCGGCGGCTGCTCGGCCTGTACGTGATCGCGCTGGCGATGATGGTGGTGCTCGGCGGCCGCCTGTGGTATCTGCAGGTGCTGGACACCGGGCAGTACCAGGCCCTCGCCGCGTCGAACCAGACCAGGACGGTGGTGGTGCCCGCGGTGCGCGGGATGATCACCGACGACACCGGGGCGCCGCTGGTCACCAACCAGACCTCGATGACGGTCTCGGTCAACATGATGGACCTGTCCCAGGGCACCAGCGACGGCGGCAAGGCGGTGCTGGCCCGGCTCGCCCCGCTGCTGCACCTGCCCGCCAAGACGCTGACCGAGCAGGTCAGGCTGTGCACCCGCGGGGTCGGTCAGCCCTGCTGGACCGGGTCGCCGTACCAGCCGATCCCGGTCGCCGAGCACGTCAGCGACTCGATCGCGCTGCAGATCATGGAGCAGCCCAGGCGGTTCCCCGGCGTCACCGCCGAGCTGACGCCGGTCACCGACTACCCGGAGCCGTCCGGCGCCAACCCGGCCCAGGTGCTCGGCTACCTGCAGCCGATCACCCAGCAGGAGATGGCCAGGGAGCACCTGCCGCAGACCGGCTTCGCCCAGGACGACCTGGTGGGCCAGTCCGGGCTCGAGGCGCAGTACAACAGCGCGCTGTCCGGCCGGCCGGGCACCCAGGTGGTCTCCGTCAACGCCGCGGGCGACGTGCTCGACACCGTCGGCGGCAAGGCCGCGCAGACCGGCGACACGCTGGTCACCTCGCTCAACTCCAAGGTGCAGGCAGTCGCCCAGCAGGCGCTGAACAGCGCCATCGCCCGCTCCCGGGCGTCGGGCAACTCCGCCAACCAGGGGGCCGCGGTGGTGGAGTCCACCTCCGGCCAGATCGTGGCGATGGCCAGTTACCCGGACTACAACCCGTCAGTGTGGACCAACGGGATCTCCCAGCAGGAGTTCAACTTCCTGTTCGGCTCCAAGTCCGGGCAGCCCGTGCTGAACTGGGCGACCCAGGGCCAGTACGCGCCCGGCTCCACCTTCAAGGTGGTGTCGACCGCGGCCGCCGTCGCCCACGGCTTCCCGTTGCACGGGCAGTACAACTGCCCGGCCGCGGTGGACATCGGCGGGCACAAGTTCCTCAACGACGGCGAGGGGAACGCGGGCGACATGTCGTTCGCCGAGGCGCTGATCCAGTCGTGCGACACCGTGTACTACAACATCGGCTACCAGATGTGGCTGAAGGACGACAACAAGGCCAACTACAAGCTGGACAAGAACGCGCCGGTGCAGCAGATGCAGCAGGCGGAGCTGGACTGGGGCTTCGGCAACGACACCGGCATCGACCTGCCGGCCGAGGCGGCGGGCAGCGTCCCGACCAGGCAGTGGCTGTACGACATGTACGAGGCGAACGCGCACAAGAACCAGAACTGGTGCAAGAACGGCAAGGCGAACGGCAGCTACGTGCAGCAGATCGAGTACCAGGACTGCCAGTCCGGCTGGGTCTGGGAGCCTGGCCAGGCGGCGATCGCGGCGATCGGCCAGGGCTACGTGACCGCCACTCCATTGCAGCTCGCCAACGCCTACACCGCGCTGGCCAACGGCGGCACCCTGTACCAGCCGCGGATCGGCGCGGCGCTGGTGTCCGCGACCGGCAAGGTGGTGCAGAAGATCAACCCGCCGGTGATCAGGAAGCTGCCGGCTTCCACGGAAACGCTCGCCTACATCCGCTCGGCGCTGGCCGGGGTGGTCACCTCGGGTACCGCGGCCGGCACCTTCGGCGGGTTCCCGCTGAGCAAGGTCTGCGTGGCGGGCAAGACCGGTACCGCGCAGATCTTCGGCAAGAACGCGACCTCGGTGTTCGCCTCCTTCGCGCCCTGTAACCACCCCAAGTACGTGGTGGTCGTCATGCTGCCGGACTCCGGCTACGGCGCCGACGCGGCCGCCCCGGCGGTCCGCCAGATCTGGGAGGGCATTTACGGCCTCGACGGCAGAAAGGCGGCCCTGCCCGGCGGCGAGCTGCCGGCCCTGCCGAACCTGGCCGCGCAGGTCAAGGTCGAGTCGTCACCGAAGGCCTCACCGAAGGGGTCACCGAAGGCCTCACCGGGGACCTCCACCTCCGCGAAACCGGCCAGCCCAGCTACCTCAGCCAAACCCGCATCCCGCACCCGCGCCGCCCCGGCCACGACCACATCCCGCACCCGCACCCGCGCCCCCCCGGCCACGCCCACATCCCGCACCCGCGCCGCCCCAGCCACCTCGCCCACCTCACCCACCTCACCCACCTCACCCACCTCACCCACTACAGCTACCGGAGCTAGCCGATGAGCGTCGGGCTGCCGTCCCGCGGCTGGGCCGGCCCGCGAGCGGGCACGTTCGCGCCGCGCCGCCGGTCCCGGCTCGGCCGGGCGTTCGCCAAGGGCGGGGTCGCCCGCTCCTGGGACTGGCCGCTGATCGCGGTCACCTGCGCGCTGACCGGCGGCGGCACGCTGCTGGTGTGGGCGGCGACCGAGCCGTCGCTGCGCCAGGCCGGCCTCGACCCGCACACTTACCTGAAGAAGGCGATGCTGTGGGCGCTGCTGGGCCTGGTGCTGATGTTCATCACCGCGTCACTCGACTACCGCCGGATCAGGCGCTGGACCCCGGTCCTGTACGGGGTGTCGCTGCTGCTGCTGGCGGCGGTGCTGGTGGTCGGCCAGTCGGTGAACGGGGCCAAGGCGTGGATCGCGCTGCCCGGCGGCTTCCAGGTCGAGCCGTCGGAGTTCGCCAAGCTCGGCCTGATCCTCATCGTCGCCTGGCTGCTGTCCCGGCGCAACCTGCCGGCCGGCCGCCCCACGATCAGGGACGTGGGCTACGCGGTGCTGGCCGCACTCCCGCTGATCGCCCTGGTGGAAAAGGAGCCCGCCCTCGGCGTCACCTTCGTGCTGGTGTTCGCCCTGGCCGGGATGATCGTGGTATCCGGCCTACGGATCTACTGGGTGCTCGGCGGCCTGGCGGTCATCTCGGCCGCGATCTACGCGGTCGGTAAGGAGCACCTGCTCAAGGGCTACCAGCTGACCCGGCTGACCTCGTTCCTGCACCCGGAGCAGGACCTGTCCGGGTCCGGCTACAACGGCCTGCAGGCCAAGATCGCGGTCGGCTCGGGCGGCCTGCACGGCCAGGGGCTGTTCCACGGCACGTTCACCGGCGGCAACTTCGTCCCGTCGGTGCAGACCGACTTCATCTTCACCGTCGCGGGGGAGGAGCTCGGCTTCATCGGCTGCGCCGTGATCGTCGCCATGCTGGCCTTCATCGTGTTCCGCGCGATCCGCGCCGCCCAGCTCGCCGACGACATGTTCGGCCTGCTGGTGGCATCGGGCATCGCGGTCTGGTTCGCCTTCCAGTCCTTCGTGAACATCGGCATGACGATCGGCATCATGCCGATCACCGGCCTCCCGCTGCCCTTCGTCTCCTACGGCGGCTCGGCCGTCTTCGCCGACATGATCGCGATCGGCCTGCTCCAGTCGGTCCGCCGCCGCCACCCGCTGTTCGGCTGACCCAAGGGCACCAGGCCCCTGTCTTCTTGCGCCCGGCGTCTTCTAGGGTGTGGGCCATGCGCTTCGGACTTTTCGTGCCGCAAGGGTGGCGGCTTGACCTGGCGGGCATCGACCCGGCCGATCACTGGACGACGATGCTTGACATCGCCCGGACGGCGGAGGCGGGCCCGTTCGAGTCGATCTGGGTTTTCGACCACTTCCACACCGTGCCGGTGCCCACGCAGGAGGCGACCCACGAGGCCTGGACGCTGATGGCCGCCTTCGCTGCTGCCACCAGCCGGATCCGGCTCGGCCAGATGTGCACCTGCATGGGCTACCGCAACCCGGCTTACCTGGCCAAGGTCGCGGCGACGGTAGACGTGATCTCCGGTGGCCGCACCGAGATGGGCATTGGCGCGGGCTGGTACGAGCACGAGTGGCGCGCCTACGGCTACGGCTTCCCGAGCGCGGGCGACCGGCTCGGCATGCTCGACGAGGGCGTGCAGATCATGCGCCAGTTGTGGACCACCGGCCGCGCCACCCTCGACGGCCGGCACTACCAGGTCTCCGACGCCATCTGCCAGCCGCTTCCGCTGCAGGCGGGGGGAGTGCCGCTGTGGATCGCCGGCGGCGGCGAGCGCAAGACGCTGCGGATCGCCGCCCAGTACGCCCGGTACACCAACTTCGACGGCAGCCCGGACGCCTTCGGCCGCAAGTCGCAAGTGCTAGCCGAGCACTGCCGCGAGGTCGGCACCGACTTCGGCGCGATCACCCGGTCCGCCAATTACAACCTGGTGCTGGGCGAAACCGACAACGACGTCCGGGACCGCCTCGCCTGGATAAAGGACCACCAGCTCCGCTGCGGTGTCCCCGAGGACGTCGCCGACCGCATGGTCGGCAACCTCGCGGCCGGCCCGCTGGTCGGGACGCCCGAACTGGTCACCGAGCGGCTGACCGGGCTGGCAGGCCTGGGCATGAGCTACGCGATACTCAACATCGCCGAGCTAGCCTACGACCGCACCGCCCTCACCCTGTTCACCGAAAAGGTCGCCCCGGCCCTGGCCTCCGGGTAACCCCCCACCCGCCAGACCCCTCCAGGCAGCGGCATTACAACGGAAATTTTTGGCATGATGGAAATAAATTGGTGTGATCACACCAATTTATTTCCATTAAAAGGCCCTGGCCTGCAATTAAGTGACCAGAGTGGCCGTGGTGGCGCTTCCACTGCCCGGCTCCGCCACTACTGCCCGGCTCCGCCACTACCCGCCGCCGACGCTACCGGAGCGGCCTCGCCAAAAAACTACTATATCGATCGGATAACTTGGTACGATGAGTAATCGTGGGAGGAAGTCTCGCTGGCAACGCTGCCGGGAACTGCCCCGTCGCCGGTAACCAGGCCGGGCGGCCGCTAGGCCGTCCCGAACGCGGCGGCCGCGAGCGACCGGGCGGCGTCGAGCGAGCCCACCAGCGGGTGCGTCGCGAACGCGCGCAGCGCCAGCTCACTGGCCCGCCGGGGGTCGGCGGGCGCGCCGAGCGCCGCGTCGGCGATGTCCCGCTCACAACCCCGCACCGCCGTCATCAGCCCAAGCTGGTGAGCCGACGGCGGCGAGACGGGCAGCGGGACGGGACCGCCGGCGTCTACCCGGCACGGCACCTCGATTACCGTGTCCGGCGCCAGCGCCGGGACGGTGGCCTGGTTGCGCACGTTGAGGATCAGCCGGGCAGGCGGCCCGCCGGTGAGCGCGGCCGCCAGGGCAACGGCAACGGACTCGTACCCGCCCGCCGCCACGTCGGCCTCGTCCCGCTCGCCCGCGCGCTGGCCGGTGCGCAGCTCGGCGAAGTAGCTGCGGTTGCGCTCCTCGTTCGCGGCCTGCCACAAGCGAGCCGCCGCGGCGGCGCCGTTCCCGGCGGCGGCGTAGAACGCCTGCTGCCGCGCCCGCACGTGCTCACCGCGGGTCCGCCCGGCCGCCTGCACGTCGCGCAGTGCCTCGGCGTTGGCGTAGTACCAGTACAGGTACTCGTTCGGGAGCGCGCCGAGCGACCGCGGCACGTCCGCGCCGAACAGCCTGCCCTCCTCGGTCGCCAGTACCCGGTCCGGGTCGCGCAGCAGGGCGGGCAGCAGGTCGGGGCGGCCAGGACCGTCCCGCAGGCCGCGCAGCCAGCCCAGGTGGTTGATGCCGAGGTAGTCGGCGTCCACCCGGTCCGCCACCGTGCCCAGGGTGGGCCCCGGGTCGATCCCGCAGGCCGCGCAGGCCCGGCGGATCAAGCCAACCGGCGAGTCGCACACGCCGATCACCCGGGACCCGAGCACCGCCGCCATCACCTCGGTGACGATGCCGGCCGGGTTGGTCATCGAGATGACCCAGGCGTCCGGCGCGAGCACGGCGATCCGGCGGGCGATCGCGTCCGTCACCGGCACCGTGCGGGCGGCGCTGGCGAGCCCGCCCGCCCCGACCGTCTCCTGGCCGAGCACACCGTGGGCGAGCGCGGTGCGCTCGTCGCTGACCCGGCCGTCCAGCCCGCCGGGCCGCAGCGCCGAGAATATGACGTCGGCCCCGCGCAGCGCCGCGTCGAGGTCGGTGGCCGTGGTGACCGGCGGGGCGCCCGGGCCCGCCAGCAGGCTGTCGCCCGCCAGCACGCTGGCGATGACCCCGAGACGGCCGGGATCGGTGTCGTACAGGACCACTTCCGAGACCGGCAGCCCGCTGCTGGCCAGCTGCCGGGCGATCAGCGGCACCCGGAAGCCGCCGCCGCCGAGAATGGTGACGTGCATGCACCGGACACTACCGGCCGCCCAGGCACCGGGCGGCAGCACGCAGACCTGGGAGAGTGGCGATGAGCGAGCTTGCGAGCGAGTCAGTGAGCACCGCGCGCCCGCGAATGCGCCGGCCAGCGCCAGCGAGGAGGTCTCATGAGCGACCACGCGTTTGACCTGTTCGTCAACGGCACCGTGTTCCTTGACGTGGTGTTCACCGGGCTGCCCTCGCTGCCGCTGCGCGGTACCGAGGTCCAGGCGACCGGCATGGGATCGTGCCCGGGCGGCATCGCCAACCTGGCCATCGCCGCCAGCCGCCTGGGGCTGCGCACCTCGCTCGCGGCCGCCTTCGGCGACGACGTGTACGGCGACTTCTGCTGGTCGACGCTGACCGAGCAGGAGGGCGTGGACCTGGCCTACGCGCGCCGGTTCGCCGACTGGCACTCGCCGGTCACCGTGTCCATGGTGGTCGAGCGCGACCGGGCCATGCTGACCCACATGCACCCGGCGCCGGTACCGGACACCGAACTGCCCGCGGCCCTGCCCGACGCGGCGGTCGGCTTCGCCCACCTGGACGCCGAGCCGCAGGAATGGCACGCGCGAGCCCGCGACGCGGGCATGCTGCTGTTCGCCGATACCGGCTGGGACCAGGAGGAGAAGTGGCCGCCGAGCCTGCTCGACCAGCTCAAGGACTTCTACTGCTTCCTGCCCAACAGCGACGAGGCGATGGCCTACACCCGCACCGACGACCCCAACGACGCGGTGCACGCGCTGGCCGACCGGGTGCCGGTGGCCGTGGTCACCTGCGGCGGCCAGGGCGCCCTGGCGATCGACTCGGCCACCGGCGAGCAGGAGTGGGTGCCGTCGCTGCCGGTCAACGCGCACGACCCGACCGGCGCGGGCGACGTGTTCGGGGCCGGGTTCGTGCTCGGCACGCTGCGCGGCTGGCCGCTGCGGCAGCGCCTCGCGTTCGCCAACCTGTGCGCGGCGCTGTCGGTCCAGTACGTGGGCGGCTCGCTCGCCGCTCCCGGCTGGGGTGACATCATCGACTGGCTGTCCCGCACCCAAGCCAAGGCGACGGCCGGCTCGGCCCACGCGACCGAGCTGATCGCCACCTACGGCTTCATCGCCGACGTGCTCCCGGCAACCGGCCGTATCGCCGTGCGGCGGGCTCGTGCCACCATCGCCCGCGCCTCCGACGCCGAGGCCCACCGCCGCTGAGACGCCGAGGCCCACCGCCGCTGACCAGCCGCCGCTAAGCTGTCGGGCTATGGAGTACCTGCCGTATTAGCAGCGGCCCGCTTCCTCCGAGTACCGGCGGGTTCTTGCCAACATCCTCGCCGCGGGCATCGAGACCGGCACCCGGCAGGGGGTCAACGCGCTGACGGTCATGCAGCAGACGATGACCTTCCCCCTCGCGCAGGGGTTCCCGGTGATCACCGAGCGCAGCATCAGGTCGTTCTGGCGCAAGCCGATCGGCGAGTTGTGCGCGTTCATCAACGGCGCGACCACCCTGCCCGAGTTCGAGGCGTTCGGCGTGGACTGGTGGGGGCCGTGGGCGACCCCGGAGAAGACGCTGAAGAAGGGCATCGAGCCGGGCGGGCTCGGACCGGGTTCCTACGGCGGTGCCTTCCACTCCTTCCCGACTCCCGACGGCCCGCCCTTCGACCAGTTCACTCACCTGGTCGAGCAGCTACGGGAGCTGCCGGAGCTGCGTACCCACTTCGTCGACCCGTGGATCGCGCCGTACCAGGTACGTGGCGCGGGCAAGCAGCCGCGGACAACCATCGCCCCCTGCCACGGCTGGGTGCACGTCCGGGTACTCGACGGCGGCCTGCACGTGCACATGACACAGCGCTCCGGTGACGTGCCGGTCGGCGTCCCGGCCAACATGGTCCAGTACGCCGCCCTGGCGCTGATGCTTGAGCAGCTCACCGGCTACCGGGCGGTCGCGTACTACCACACCATCTCGGACGCGCACATCTACACCGACCAGGTGGACGCGGTCCAGGCCATGCTCGCCACCGAGCCGCGGCCGCTCCCGACGGTCACCCTGAGCGAGGCCGGCCGGGCGGTCACCGACATCCACGACTTCCGGTCGGAGCACTTCGAGCTGTCGGACTACCATCCGAACCCGGCCATCGGCGCGATCCCGGTAGCGACCTGATGACCAGCAGCAACCTGATGAGCGGGGGCACGCGGTGAAGCGGATCATGCGGCGACGGGAGCGGCCGGAGATCCGGCCCGCCGACGCGGGGGGCCCCAGCACGGGGGGACGCAGCCACGCGCCCGCCCCGCTGCTGTCCTCGCTCGGCGTGTCCAGCAGCCTGTTCGCCGACGCCTCCAACTTCGACCAGCGGTTCGTCGAGGACTACGCGAAGATCGAGACCACCGTCGACGCGCTGCGCACGCTGGGCTTCAAGGTGGTGCTGACCAGCGGCTCGTTCGACATCCTGCACGAGGGCCACTCGATGTACCTGGAGGCGGCCAGGCAGTTCGGCGACTTCCTCATCGTCGGCCTCGACAGCGACGAGAAGATCCG
>Ga0265338_10003959_pt1 | contig 20408 bp, 28 predicted proteins | sample 42126metaG_FD_193579 | JGI IMG/M metagenome (GOLD analysis project Ga0265338, IMG submission 193579) | Rhizosphere microbial communities from Carex aquatilis grown in University of Washington, Seatle, WA, United States - 4-21-26 metaG | ecosystem: Host-associated > Plants > Roots > Rhizosphere...
GCTGCATTTTGCCCGTACCGTTAATGCCGGCGTTGACCATTTTGGACTCGTTTTTGATCATAAAGGAGAAGGCTGTGACTGGAAAAGAAACACAGAAGAATAATGATGAGGAGCAGGCCGCTGTTCTTTGCGAGGTTTGTGGATCCGCAAAGGTCGAGGAGGATGGCAAACTGATCTGTCCTCGTTGTGATGCTGAAATTGATTATTTTGGAGATGAAGATGACATCGATATTAAATAGATTTAATTCAAATTACTTTTTTACAATTCCAATCGAAACACAGATAGTTTGGTTCTGGTTTATCTTTTTTGTATTAGCCCTGATACTGACATTGGTACTCTATCTATATTTCAAATCAAAAGGAAAAAAAGTTAAACCATACAAGAAGTACGCCAAGTATTTTTTCTGGCCGAACCTAACAATCACGTTAATCGGTATACTTCTTACTTTTTCACGCTACGAAAAGCTTACGATGCTTTCATGGAGATTTTGGGTTTATGTTGATCTTCTATTCTTAATTGTCTTTAATGCCTGGTACTTCATGGTGAGACGCAATCAACTTGAAGACGAAATTATCCGCTTCCATGATACAAAGCGGAAGGAAAAGTGGCTCAGAAAGTAGTTGACACTGATAGCAAAAGTTGCTATTATTACTAGGCTTTTCAAAAGCCAAATACGTGCAAAAAATAAAGCCCGGTAACGAGCTTCCAGTATTTTTTTGCGCCAAGCCCTTTGACAGCAGAATAATAGCAGAAAACAAGTCCAAACCCTTAAATTCTTAAATAGTAGAGTATAACTACTTTAAAAATATGCATGAGCAATCAGCTCTTTTTGGAGAGTTTGATCCTGGCTCAGGATTAACGCTGGCGGTATGCCTAACACATGCAAGTCGAACGGATCTTCGGATTAGTGGCGAACGGGTGAGTAATACATTGGTATCTGCCCCAGAGTAGGACATAGCTTGCCGAAAGGTGAGGTAATTTCCTATAGTCTTAGTAATAAGTAAAGCAGCAATGCGCTCTGGGAGGAACCTTTGCCCTATCAGCTAGTTGGTGAGGTAATGGCCCACCAAGGCTACGACGGGTAGCTGGATCGAGAGGTTGACCAGCCACACTGGGACTGAGACACGGCCCAGACTCCTACGGGAGGCAGCAGTGAGGAATTTTCCACAATGGGCGAAAGCCTGATGGAGCAATACCGCGTGAAGGATGAAGCATTTCGGTGTGTAAACTTCTTTTTTATGGGAAGATTATGACGGTACCATATGAATAAGCATCGGCTAACTACGTGCCAGCAGCCGCGGTAATACGTAGGATGCAAGCGTTATCCGGAATTATTGGGCGTAAAGAGTTTGTAGGTGGCAAGTTAAGTTGAATGTTAAATCTCAGGGCTCAACTCTGGGGCTGCATTCAATACTGGCTAGCTCGAGGTATGGAGAGGTAAGCGGAATTAGTAGTGTAGCGGTGAAATGCGTAGATATTACTAAGAACACCAATGGCGAAGGCAGCTTACTGGCCATATCCTGACACTGAGAAACGAAAGCGTGGGGAGCGAACAGGATTAGATACCCTGGTAGTCCACGCCGTAAACGATGATCACTAGCTGTTCGGGGAGTCGACCCCCTGAGTAGTGTAGCTAACGCGTTAAGTGATCCGCCTGGGGAGTACGGTCGCAAGGCTAAAACTCAAAGGAATTGACGGGGACCCGCACAAGCGGTGGAACGTGTGGTTTAATTCGACATTAAACGAAAAACCTTACCGAGGCTTGACATCTCTGGAAGGACCTAGAAATAGGACTGTGCCCGAAAGGGAACCAGATGACAGGTGCTGCATGGCTGTCGTCAGCTCGTGTTGTGAAATGTTCGGTTAAGTCCGTCAACGAGCGCAACCCTCGTCGTATGTTATATTTTTCATACGAGACTGCCCTGGTTAACAGGGAGGAAGGTGGGGATGACGTCAAGTCAGCATGGCTCTTACGCCTCGGGCTACACACGCGTTACAATGGCCGGTACAATGGGTTGCCAAATCGCAAGATGGAGCCAATCCCACCAAAACCGGTCCCAGTTCGGATTGGGGGCTGCAACTCGCCCCCATGAAGTCGGAATCGCTAGTAAACGTAAATCAGCATGTTACGTTGAATTCGTTCCCGGGTCTTGTACACACCGCCCGTCACACCACGAAAATTGGCAACATCCGAAGTACGCTTTTGCGTCCTAAGGTGGGGCCAGTGATTGGGGTGAAGTCGTAACAAGGTATCCGTAGCGGAAGCTGCGGATGGATCACCTCCTTTCTAGGGAGTAAGATAAATTGCATTTATTGCAACAATCTAGGCCGAATCGAGAACTTGTTTCTCGGAGGTTTGGAAAATGCTCTGCTATTATTCGGCTGCCAAAGTCGCAAGACTGAGACACCGAGAAAACCACTACTTGTAGTGTTTTTTTAATTAATGTTTTATGAGAGTAGAAGCATAGCAGCTTCGTATTTTGGCTTTATTAATTTCTTAGATTTTTCAAATTGTAGCTGACTATATTTGTTTTGTAATTTTTTTCTAACCGCTTTTTGTGCTTCGCCCTGATCTAGTCCTTCATATTCATATGCGGCCTTGAAAATACCCCCTATATTGTCGAAGTTACTAAGCACATCAGCCTCTGCTATAATCTGTTCTTCCAAACTTTTTCTTTCCCTATTTAGAGACCCACGATGATTCAGGATGCACTTTTTGACCAGTTCAATTTTCTCCTCTGGATAATGTAACTCTCGAAGTTTTTCTTCTGCAATTTTGGCACCAGCAATATGGTGGTTTTCTCGTCCCACAACGATCGAGCCTATATCATGTAACCAACCGGCAAGCGTAACGACCTCTATATCAGCTCCCAGTTCGTTAGCAAGTTCGACTGCATATTTGACAACTGGCTCAAAGTGAAATCGAAATGGTTCTAGACCATATTTGCTAGTAGGTTTTTTACATTCCTCTTCGACATAATTTCTAATGGTTTCTGTGATGTCCACTTGGTCCTTCAGCTCTTTTGTTAAATTATTGTATCGACGATCTCAGACCAATTTTTTACCCTTATGATATTATGGTCTTCGATTCTGCTTTGATTCCAAGGCTTGTCTAGCAGAAATACTTGTAATTCGGTCATTGCGCAATCCTCGGCGTAAGATAGTACATCCTCTACGAAATAATCAAGATGTTTTTCTATACATACTGAAGATTTATTTTTAGAACTGTCGAAATGACTGTCTATTAAGATTATCTCCTCGAAGTAACCATTAAAGTGTTTGTCTAGCCAGTCAGATGTCAATTTCATTAATTGTGGCGGTCTTGATGAAACGGCGTACAATTCATAGTTCTTGGAAAGTTTCTTGATTGCCTCTGTAGAACCGCTTACAGTGGCTAGTTCTGCAAAGTAAGTTGATGCGAAAAAGGCTATTAATTCTGATTTTTCTGCCTCCGGTGTTATATTGAATATTTTTGAAAATGAATACTCTACAATTTGATCAAAGAAAAAATGTGTGTCGTGTTCTTCGTTGTAGAAGGCTAGAAAGCCAGCGACCGTTTCAGATAATACTTCGTCTATATCTATACCAATTTTCTTCATGAAACCTTCTTCCCGAAAAGTTGTGTTTCTACTTCTTCTTTATCGTGAGTGAGAGAGATATTGCATTTTCGTAGTTGGATCTCGGTCTCGACATCTGTTGAAAAGTTCGGTAAATCTAATATTGCATTTTCACTATCATCACCAGCAATTCGATTTGCTGAAATTTTGCCACATGAGGTACATTTTGAAACAATCATTACTTCGCCGTCTTTTTTCATTGTGAGGCCAATAGGCATCATTGGTCTTCGACAATTACTTTTCCTGTCGCCGACTTTCTCATCGACATGAAGTGAGTACAAACAAAAGGGGCAGTGATTGCGTTGTTTTGTACCGATGGCTTGTCCCGTCACTTCCTTGCGGCAATGTTTACAGCGGAAATCCTTACTTTCGTTTGGTCTCATGTGCTTTTTCATGCGCTAAGTATAGCACAAATCGACCTTAAAATCATTGATAAAAGCCTCAGAAAGTGCTAAAATATACATTGTTATTCGCGGGCGATTAGCTCAGTTGGTTAGAGCGCGTCACTGATAATGACGAGGTCCGAGGTTCAAATCCTCGATCGCCCACCAATATATTAAGGAGGAAAATGTTCGGTCAAATCGTATTCGGCATTATAGGCATACCATTGGGGATACTAATAATGGTCAAGGCACACTATGTTGTTGATAATATGACCGGGAGTATCGGTTTTGCTGAGAGATATCTTGGCGGAGGTGGCACATATGCATTTTTCCGAATTCTCGGATGTGTCATTGCCCTGCTTTCTATGTTTATCATGTTTGGCTTTGCTGGCACGATATACACATCAATCGTCGGCGGTTTAAAAGGCCTAGCCGGCAAATAGCCCGCATATTTGCGGGCCAGTAGCTCACCTGGTAGAGCGCCTCGTTTGCACCGAGGAGGTAGCGGGTTCGAGTCCTGTCTGGTCCACCAAATGTCTTCCATTAAAAAAGAGACCGCACCGGGTCTCTTTTTTAATATTGATTATTTTTCTTTCAGTTCTTCAGCGACTCTGGCATCAGTCTCTCTTTTTTGAGCCACCCGAAAATCTAATCTTGCCTTTTCAGCGAATTCCTTTCTCGCCTCAGGGCTTAAATCTTTTGCTTGCTCGCTCATAAATGCACGTCTATAAATCTCATCACTTATAGCCTGATCACCTGCAAAATCGGCCCTTTCGTCGGCAGAGTACCCAGTTGTTCTTGCCTCTGGGTGTAACAGACGTCCAAGTGACTCTTCAAATTTGTCATATTTATGGCCAAAGCTTCGTCTATCCTTTGCTTCGGCCAAGGCCCCGACCATCGGTAGATCAACCTGTTCACCTTTGTCCCCAACCTTCTGAGTAGAGGTCGGGTGTGCGTCGATGACTTTAGCGGGAACCTTTTCATCAGTAACGTTGCCTCGGTTTGAACCTTCTGTCTCGATAACTTCTTCGGGTGTATATGGCTGTCCTTCTGCTCCCATATTTTTTCCTTTCTTAATTGATCAAATCATTATCTGTATTATCCCTCTTCAAAAGTAAAGTTGCAACACTTCTGATACACGGTCTTTGCTAGGTAAAATTATGGCCAATATAGTGAACTAGAAAAGTTTCAAACTTCTTCTACCACGCTCTACCATCAAGAAAGTCACCGAAAGGTGGCTTTTTTGATAATAAATCGAGAGGAAATTCTAGGGCGTGTCAGTGACCCTTCGATATTTTATATGTCGAGGGTGTAAATTATATTTCACGAACTCAAAATATGTGTGAGTTATAACATAGATAGAAAGCATTATTAGTAGAGAGAGAAAGTTATTTAACGTCGTGCTCTTTGTACTGAAAGCCGAAAGAACATTTATCGAAATGGCATTGATAAATATTCCAGCCGCATTATTCAACGCATATTCATTAAATAGATTTATCAAAAAATTAAATAAAAAGAGCGTGATCAGCGAAGCTTCTAATAAAAGAACCATTGTCTCGATAAATGAGGCGATGTTCTCCGCCAGATATGCAGTGCTAAAAATAGGGTGACATTCACCCTTTTTCATTTTGATTTCACGATGTTGTTTTATGTTTCCCATATATCTATTATAAACCAGTGGGTGTTTTCGTATTTTTTCGAGATTATTTTGGCCTTAGATAGGCATAAAAAAATATTATATAGTTATCCACATGTAAAGGTATTGACAGATATTATAAGACGCATATAATGGATAACCCAGCCAGAAACTGGTTTCCGGGAGTTCCAGTTTATTACTAGAAAAATCTAATTTGAATTGACCGAAGCTATGACAAGTAGCCGTGTTAAATGACCCCTAAAAAAGAAAAATATATCAAGCCCTGAAGGTCGGCAGGGTGTAAAAAACAAAAAAGGAGAGAAAAATGGACACAAGAGAAAAAGCAATTGCTCTACTCAGCCGCGCTGAATCAAGTATTAACAGCGCCAGAGAAGTGATGGACGACAAGAAATTGTTTCACATTACTGGCGAGCTCCAGGCCATCGACACTATTATTTACAAAATTCTCAAATCACAACAGAGTTAAGTTTTCAAAGTTCTCAGAAAGGAGGACCCAATGGGGAAAGACGAAGTAATCGAAATGCTTGACCAGGCGCACCTGGATCTAATGGACGCGAAAAGTCTCATGGATGACTGCAGATACTTTCATCTAGCTGGGGAACTAGTAGCTTGCAGCACGATAATGAGTAAAATCATAAGAGCAGCACAGAAGGAATATTAATAAACAGCGGAAAGTAAGAAAAGTGAATATGTGAATGTGGTGGAGTCAGCTCTGATCTTCACCACTTTTTTTATATTTTAGCAAAGGTGTTTTCTAACTATTGACAGATATGTATATAAATGTTATATTGACCCAGCAAGACGGTTACGTGCCAGATGTGTTCATTCCACAGACAGGAGGCGAAGTAGATGTTGTCCCCAGGAGATTTGCCGGGAATTTCTTCGGAGGAATTAACGCGCATTAACAAGCAGTTAAGTTCCTTTGGAGGGAACCCCACCGCAGTATCGGAACGACGCCGCTTCGCCGAGGGTGAATACAAGGGCAATCTCGTGATCTTTGACCACGAGAGAACTCCACCAAGGCCACTAGCGTTGGGAACCGAAGCCGGCTATAAGGAATACCTGCCGAAGGTCGCATGTATCCTCAACTGCTGGGACTTCATGATGAGAGGTATGGAGACCTCAGGCCTTGAGGAACAGCATCACCAGGCCATCGGCGAGTTGCCGATCCCTCTGGGATTGGCAATCCTCGAACTTGAGGATGATCGAACGGTCTTCCCTCTCCCCATGAGGCAGTTGGCCTGAAAGCCGGCACTTGAGCCGTCAACGACGATTTCTATCATTTATATGGTAAGAACCGCCGGGGGCGGCTCTTACCATATCTATTTTCAGCTTTTCCTCAGCTGGCATGTATAAATTACAATAGTCATAAGATAAAAGGAGTATAAAATGGCAGAAAATAAGGACGAAATAGTCGAGGAAAAGATTGTGTCTGAGGCGAAAAGCTTGGACACTGATCACTACTATCACTATCACGAGCATGCTAGGAAAGCTTTTATAGTTGGTTTAGGAATTTTTCTAATCCTTCTAGCTGGGCTTATCGGTTTGCTTACAATTGGCCGATATGTAAGAGGCCGCGAAGTAACGAATACTGTTCGCAATCAGGTTGGCTTCAACATTCAAGGTAGACGTGGAATGATGGGCGGAGGGCGTATGATGTTTGGACTTGCCGGTAACGCTATCCAAGGCAAGGTAACCGCAGTCGATGGCCAAAAACTGACTGTTGACGTCAGTGGTACATCGAAGACCGTCCAGGTAGGCACTGACACCAGATTTCCGATAAATTCTACGACGAAGATCAACGTTGGAGACACGGTATCGGTAACGGGCGAACAAGATAGTAACGGAGTCATCCAGGCAGTACGAATCGTCGTAAATCCGACTTCTATAAACTAGTTATCCCTTCTTTAGACCCTCAGAACTGGGGGTCTTCTTTATTCTCAGCTAGAATTCAGTTTATGATATATAATGTAGTTATGAGAATATTAGTTGTAGAAGATGAACATAAGATTGCGAACGCGATCAAAAAGGGCTTGGAACAGGAGTCATTTGCCGTTGATGTTGTTTATGATGGCGATGAAGGTCTAGATTTCGCTTTGACCGATGATTATGACCTTGTTATCTTAGATCGCATGATACCAGGCGAAAGCGATGGACTTCAAATATTGAAATCCATGCGTGAAAGCAAATTTCATACCCCAGTTATTTTCGTTACGGCCAAAGATAGAGTACAGGATAAAGTAGAAGGACTTGATGCCGGTGCTGATGATTATCTGGTAAAACCCTTCGCTTTTGAGGAGCTGCTAGCTAGGGTGCGGGCTCTTCTACGCAGGCCTCAGGATAATCTGGAAACGGTTCTTACTTATGAGGATCTGTCTCTCGACCCAGCAACTTTTTCGGTTAATAGGGATGGCAAAAAAATTGATCTGACAACCAAAGAATTTGCCCTTCTTGAATATCTGATGCGTAATCCGGATAGGATAGTAACGAAGGAGAATATTATTACCCATGTCTGGGATTATGATGCCGATATTTTGCCCAACACCGTTGAAGTTTATATGGGTTATCTCAGGGGTAAAGTAGATAAACCATTTTCTGGTCCGGAGCTTCTCCATACCAAGCGGGGCTTTGGATATTATTTTGGAGTGAATAGGTAATGTTTCGATCGGCCTTAATCAAATTAACGCTACTTTATCTGGTCATCATTATGGCCATTAGTTTTTTCTTTAGTTTGAATCTTTATCGTATCTCTGCACAAGAAATAGATTATAGTTTGACGCGTCAACAGATGATGTTTGAGAGGGGGGGCAGGCTACTACCGCCAACAGACAACAGCGCAATTGTTGATACTCATGCGGCACAACTAGCCGACGAGCAGCAGCGCATTATATGGCAACTTGTTTATACTAATATATTCATATTTATTCTTGCCGGAGGCATCAGTTATATGCTTGCCAGACTCACTTTGCAGCCCATTGAGAAGGCACATGAGGAACAAACCCGATTCACTGCTGATGCCTCTCATGAGCTTAGGTCGCCGCTAGCCGTCATGAAGTCTGAGATCGAAGTTACACTTCGTGATCCCAATCTTACCAAGGAGGACGCTGTCCAGATACTAAAAAGTAATCTAGAAGAAGTGGACAGGCTAAAAACATTGGCGGAAGGACTTCTCGAACTTGCCAATGGTAAGGATGAGTTTATTTTCGAAAAAGTATCTTTGAACGAAGCTGTTCAAGGTGCTGTTAGTAATGTTACGAAGCAGATTAAGTCTAGTAAAGCCAAAATATCCGTAGACATTCCCGATAACCTGATGGCGCATGCGAATAAAGATTCCATCAAAGAGCTTTTTACTATTTTACTTGATAACGCTATCAAGTATTCGAAAGAGGCTCCAATTGTTGCTGTCAGCGCGAAACGTGATGGTAAACTCGTTGAAATTACAGTGAAAGACAATGGTATTGGGATTGATGAGAAATCTTTACCTCATATTTTCGAACGTTTTTATCGTTCTGAACCGTCTAGATCCAAAAACGATGTTGAGGGCTATGGTTTGGGACTCTCTATTGCTGAAAAGATTGTTCACAAAAACAATGGTAGGATTGAAGCTTCGAATAATCCTAGCGGTGGGACAATCTTTAAGGTATTTCTCAGTTTGAGCTAGCAAACTACATATTAGAATAATAAAAGGAGAAAAATGGGAGCAATAATAAGGGGCGTCAAAAATGCGTTCCGAAATACCGTCAGAACTTCTGGCGTAGTCGTTATACTGGCCATCAGTATCTGTCTGAGCTTAGTGATGCTTTTATCTTTAAAAACCGTCCAGCAGAAGATTACTGATGTGAAAAGTTCCATTGGGAATACGATCACGGTTTCCCCAGCTGGCATCCGCGGCTTCGAGGGTGGCGGTGATTTACTTACTACCACTGATGTGAGTAGTATTTCTAGTCTCAGTGGAGTTAGTAAGGTCAGCTCAATTTTGAATGATCGACTCACAACTGGTACGGATACCAACTTAGCATCTTCTATAGATGCAGGTTCATTCGGTCGTCGAATGCAGGGGGGTGGAGATCAAGCACCTGCTGATAATTCCTCTAGTTCTACTAGTACGACCACACGTACGTTTACAATTCCAGTGACACTAGTTGGTGTCAGTGATACCAACTTCCTAAGTGCACTTGGTGTCAGCACTTTCAATATCACTTCAGGGCAAGTTCTCGACACATCGAAAGATGCGAACGTTGCTATCATGGGTAAGGATCTGGCTACAAAGAATAATCTGACTGTTGGACAGACATTTACCGTCCATGGTGCCACAGTTACCCTAGTGGGTATCTATGATACCGGCACTACGTTCACAAACGGTAGTATTGCGATGCCTCTCTCAACTGTTCAGCGTCTCAGTACCCAAGTAGATCAAATATCTAGTGTGACTATCCAGACGACATCTGTCGATAATCTCAGTTCAGTACAGACAGCCATCAAGGATAAACTAGGTACCAAGGCTGATGTTACTACGAGTGAGGAGACAGCTACGGCTGCCATCACTCCGCTCGAGAATATCAAAACAATCTCACTCTACAGCTTAATTGGCGCCCTGACTGCCGGTGCGATCATTACTTTCCTCACCATGCTTATGATTGTCAGAGAACGTAGACGGGAAATTGGTGTACTGAAGGCAATCGGTGCTAGCAATTGGATTATTACCACGCAGTTTGTTGTAGAAGCATTTATCTTGACCCTTATATCCAGCGTTATAGGAATTATTGGCGGTTTCTTTCTCAGCAACCCTATCTTGAATGCGCTCGTAACAAATACCTCTACTTCCACGACTTCTGGTCAAGCGACCAGAGGTGGTTTCGGAGGCGGTGGTGGCGGAGGAATGATGAGATTCGCTGGCAATGCTATCTCTAGTAACCTTCGAAATATCCACGCCGTTGTCGGTTATGATGTCATCCTTTATGGCCTACTGGCCGCAGTAGTTATAGCCATTATCGGTAGCGCTATCCCATCCTATTTCATCGCGAAGATTCGACCGGCTGAAGTAATGAGAAACGATTAAGGAGTAGTTATGTTAACTGTGAAGAAATTAAACAAAGAATTCAAATCTGGCGATCAGATAGTGAAGGCCGTGAATGATGTCTCTCTCACTATGCCGACTGGGGCGTTCAGTGTCATAGTAGGGAAGAGTGGGAGTGGTAAAAGTACTCTTCTTGCCCTTCTCGGTGCACTCGATAAGCCAACCAGCGGTGAGATATTAGTGGGTGATAGCGATATCGTCAGGCTCTCAGACGCCAAACTGATTCATTATCGTCGAGAGAAGATTGGTTTCGTTTTTCAGAATTACAACCTGATTCCGAATCTAACAGCTCTAGAGAACGTGATGCTACCAATGGAATTTGTCGGTAAATCACACGCAGAGAGACTGGAGAGAGCTACGACTTTACTTAGTGAGGTTGGGCTAGAAGGAAATAAACTTGATCGTAAGCCGACCAGGCTCTCCGGTGGTGAACAGCAACGTGTTGCTATCGCTAGAGCTTTGGCGAACCAACCACAGCTTATTCTAGCTGATGAACCAACCGGTAACTTGGACAGTGCTACGGGTAAAATGATTATCGATCTATTACGGGAGCTTGCTCGTAAAGAGAAAACTACAATAGTTGCCGTCACACATGATCAGGGTATCGCGAAGCTCGCCGATCACAGGTTTGAGCTAAGAGACGGTAAATTGATCTAAATAATCTAATATTATCCCAAGTAGCCATCGAAAGACTTCGATGGCTACTTTTTTGCTTTACAAGGGCATCACTTGAAAAAACCCCACTTTGGGTGTATAATAGATATCCGTTCGGAAGAGGTGCTACTTGGCCGGTAGCAAGTTCCATAACTAAAAAATCTAATAGTAAAGGAGGTTTTCTATGAAAATCTTTCAAAAAGCTGGTTTTATTTCACTGCTTCTAGCAGTGTTAATGGTCAGCCCAGCTGCTCACGCGGCAGCTACAACAGGTGTAGACTTGGGGTCTGCAAATAGCTATGCAGTATTGACTGCTGGCGATGTTGGTATGCTATACAACAACGGCTCGACCCTGCTTACAGGGAACGCCGGAACGCTTATGCCATTTGTCGGCGATGACATTAGCTTCACGGATGGCGGTATGTTACATGAGGATGACGCAGGCGCTCAGGCGGCTGCAATCAGTGCTGCTACCGCTTACAATCAACTACTTGGTAAGACCGGGGCAGTAGTGCTTTCCGGTTCAGTAGATCAACTTAGTGGCATGACACTCACGCCGGGTCTCTATAGTTTTAGTGGCAGTGGCGACCCAACCAATTTGACCGGGACACTGACTCTCGACGGCGGTGGTGATGTCAATGCAGTTTGGGTTTTTCAAACAACGAATGACCTATTCACTGCCGCAAACAGTCAGATCGTACTGACTAACGGTGCCCAGTCACAGAATGTATTCTGGCAGGTTGGTGGGGATGAAGCACAGCTTGGCTCTGGTTCTCACTTTGTTGGTAATCTTCTCGCAGAGAATGACATCAAACTAGAGGGTAGCGGCGCAGTCGTTGACGGTCGACTAATATCGGTTGACGGCAACATTGACCTAGACAGTGCTACTGTAGACAACACAAACGTCGCAAGTGCTGTTACAACTCCTTCTTCCGCAGGCGGAGTCGCAGCTGCTACGGTTGTCGGTCTACCAGCCACAGGTTTTAGTCCCAACTCACAGAACGCGACGCAGGAAGCTTTGCTTTTGTTCAGCGCTCTCGGAGTCGTCTTCCTAGGACTAATGTTGTCCGCGGAAAAAGTCACTAAATAGCAGACTGGCCAATGCTATAATATAGAAGAGCCTTTCGAGTGATTGGCTCTTCTTAGTTGGAGAGTATATATGAAAGTTGATGATACGATAGTATCTACTCGGAAAAAAAGAACGGAACTATTTCTGTGGTTAGTTACAGTTGCAGCTATTGGTTTATTGGTCGCTTTTTACACTGGCCAATTTGGAATAAGTTCTCAGCCTACTGTTCAAAATATTCAAGTTCAAACGACTACCCAACAATCGGTTACGCCGCCCAAACAGGTGGCAACTGTTTCCAGATTCAGAATACCTGGCATCGGCGTAGATGCTGCAATCCAACAAGTTGGACTGACGGCCACGAATGCACTAGATGTGCCTTCTAATATTACTGATGTGGCCTGGTACAAACTTGGCCCAACCCCTGGTGATGTCGGAAATGCCGTGATTGATGGACATCTCGACGGGCCATATGGTGTGAAGGGCGTTTTTTATAATTTGCATGATATCAAGGTGGGAGACTTGATGTATGTGGATTTCAAGGAAGGATTTACGAGGACCTTCAAGGTAACGAAACTTACTACTTACAAACTTGGACAATCAACAAATGATATTTTTTATAATTCGAATGGCAGCCATCTCAACCTGATCACTTGTAGTGGCACTTGGGACGCTGCTGCTGATACCTATACTAACAGGCTAGTCGTCTTCAGTGACCTAGTGAACTAAGCTTTTTATTGCAGAACAGGCGTTTTTGACATATAATCACTCGCGTCCGTCTTACATCAATCTCTGGAGACTAGGAGCATCAAGATGTCACCACTTGGCCCCGTTGAGGTCTGCAGGATGGCGATCATCGCCTACTTCCGCGCGCACTACCGGTACATCAAGTTCCCGTTCTACGAGGAGGCCTTCACGCGTCGCGCAAACACGGAAGCCCAGTACCTCGTGGACAACGGCGACGAGGGACTCAGGTACGGCGACCAGACGGGTTGGCCGAACACCTGGCTGGTCTACAGAGACGGTGTCTTCCTGCTCCTTGGAGGAGCGGACGACGAGAAGTTTATGGAGTTCAAGCAGATGGTCCGCGAGGAATTCGAGGCAGTCGGTCTCGAGCTCCACTGACATTCCAACTTGCCCCACACACGGTTTGCGCATTGCAGCGCCTGCCGGTTGTGGGGCGTTTGCGTTTTCCCTTTTGTCATCCTGAGGAGCGAAATGGAATTATCGTGACGTGAGGATCTCGTTTTCTGTTGTAAAACTAGCATTTTCGATATACTATTCTGCTGTGACGCATCTGAATACACACACGAAAGGAGGATGACGTCATGAACTTTGGTCAAGCCGCTATTGTTTTTGCCCTGCTTGTTGTTGCACTTGTGTTGTACTATCCTGTTCGTCTGGCCATCCTGAGAGTCGACGAGAATGGTGATGTACTCGAAGTTGATGCACCGCAGCTCGTCCTGGTGAGCGAGGACTCGAAGGCACTGTACGACAAGCTACTCGAGTTGGGAGGACCTGACGGCTTGCCGGCAGAGAGGATTTCGAGGGGAGCCATTGAGTTCGTTCAGCACTACAGTGGCTACAGAACCCTCGGAAACTGCAAGCTTCTGTCGGCGAAGCTGGTGGGATCGGTACCTATGCCCACCATTGTCAGCGTCGACTGCACTTACAAGCTCCATGTCATGGGCGAGTTCCAGTTGAGGGGTCTCGAGAGAGGGGATTCGAGACTTGACTGTGACTTCCTCGTTGACTTGAAGCAAGAGGCCGCGGTCTTGCATTTCAACTGATCACACCCCGTCTACGATTTGGCACACCCTGCCTCTTCGGAGGCGGGGTGTTTGCTTTGTTTATTATTGCCAGATCGAGTATTTTGTTGTATAATCTCGCCAGATGTCGATCACGGAGGCTGACCACAAGTCAGCCTCTTCTAGTGAAGGGACGTGCACCAAATGGGACAAGTAAACCCGCGAAAGAAGCTCTGGGTCGAGGCCGTCACTCACTATATCGTGTTCTGGCTGTCGACCCGCGGTCTCAATATCTGTCAGAAGGCGACCGAGGAGATGCTCGACTTCTTCTCCGGCAAGGCGAGGGAGCGCAAGACAGCTCGGGATCGCAACGCGGTCTGGTACGAGAAGCTTCGCGACTACATCGTGAAGCAGATGCTGCACATGGGCATCGCCGAGCGCAAGACCGCGCACGGAAACACGCACTACATGTTGGAACCGAACAAGACGATGGGGAAGGACGAGGCCGGCATGCGCCGGTTCCAGAACCTCATCGACGTCATCGGTCTGGAGGAAGCCGAGAAGCTGGTGAATATCACTGTTCGCCACATTCCGGCGTACGAGGTCGAGATCAGTGTCCGTGATCCCCGCTTTCATAACGGAGAAGAGCAGACTCAGACGGAGTCCGTGGAGGAATCCACGGAGACGGAGTACACCTTCGTTAGTGAAGGCAGCACCAAGGAACTGCTCTTCTGGACCGTCGTCATGGGCAACAAGCCCAGCTTCGAAGTTGGACCGGCGCCGAAGCGCGTCAAGGAAGGCAAGCAGCGCCGCAAGCGCTAGGACAACCGGGGGACCAACATGCCAACAGGAGTGAGTATCTACCAGGTCATCACGCAGTCGATTTTGCACGAGATGCTTGTCCAGCTCTTCCCAGGCGATGACGTCGAAAGCTTCGGCATCGCGGCCGCGATCGAGGGCTACATCCTCACCGGCCAGTTCCGCAGCAAGGCCATCGAGCGTCTACTCGAAGCCAGCAAGAAGTCATACCTCCGGATGACGCTACCGGAAATCCAGCACCTTTGTGAGCTAACGCTGAAGAGTTACAAGTTGGCCATCGTCAATGAGCCGATCCTGATCTACCGAACTGAAGTTTCGATGAAGGCCTACAGCGAGTGGGCGAGGAACAGACTGGAAGAGTACCTGGGCAGCCTCATTCTGAGGCTCGATCCCAAGCTCGTCGGTCTGGTCATCGACCTGCACAGCGGCGACAGCGGCTTCGTGCCCATCAGTCTGAACTAGTGCCCGCACTATCACAACTACTGCAAAGTAGCCCGTGGGAGGCGGGCACTTTGCTTTTGTATACTTGTTTTTGCCTACTGTGGCGGGAAAATATAGACATGTACATATTTCTAGATGAATCCGGCGATCTCGGCTTTGACTTTACAAAAGTAAAGACATCAAAATATTTTGTTATCACTTGTCTCTTTACTGAGGATAAGAGACAAATTGAGAAAGTTGTCAAGAAAACACATTCAGAGCTTACGAAAGTAATTAAACGAAAGGTCGGTACTCTGCATAGTGTGACTGAGAGCGTGAAAACTAGAAAGAGATTACTTGCCCGACTGGCGGCGACTGAATGTAAGATTATGACGATTTGTCTTGATAAAAAGAAGGTTTACTCCAAACTTCATGATGAAAAGCAGGTTCTCTACAACTACGTCGTAAACATTTTGCTTGATCGCATATATACGAAGAAGCTGGTACCGATAGACAAAGTGGTATTTTTGATTGCCTCAAAGCGTGAAACAAACAAATTCTTGAATTCTAACTTCAAAGACTATCTCGAAAATCAGGTGAAGAATACTCACAAAACAAAGCTGGAGATAAGCATCAAGACACCGCATGAGGAGAAGGGACTTCAGGCCGTAGACTTTGCCTCCTGGGCTATATTCCGCAAATACGAAAAAGGGGACGCCAGTTACTATGAATTGTTAAAGTCAAACATTGTGGAAGAGAACTCACTGTTTAAATAAGCAAAACCTCGTACGCTATTGACGAGCAACCATCCGGAGGCCCACGTACGAGGAATTATTTGTAACCCTATTATACCTCACGTGTCTGTAATGTCAATATCCCCCTCTCATCTTTGTCATCCTCGACTAGTCAATAAGAAGCTATGATCAGTTGATCGGGGATCTCCTTTGCCCTAGGCAAATGTTTATCTATAATTTACCGCTCCGGAATAATCTCTCGCCTCAAGACTCCCTGCTAGCTCCTTTAGATTTGGCTTGATAAAGCGTATAATAGTAGCATGGGTAAAGAAGCAGAGAAAACTGAAGCCGAAGAACGTATTACGACCAATGAATATATTGGTAAGTACACCGAACTATGTACAAATCACTCAAGCCAGTCCACTCGGAAGCCATCGGCGAGAAAGTGTACTTCAATATGCCCGGGTTCAAGCACCTTATCTTTAAGGCCCAACATCGCCGAGAGACCAAGGTCATACTAAACCGTCTAGTCCTGATACCTCTTATTAAGCCGGTTATCTATAACTGTAAAGAAGAAGTGGAAATTCGTATCAGAAAAGAGATTATCGATGGCAAGAAGGTCAAGGTCACATACTACGCCCTCGAGGCTCATGTCGGTAAAGATAGTGTTAGAGTGAGGGTAGTTACCAGAAAAGTTGGTGAGAAGGGTAACCATTACTTCCAAAGCATAATGAAATATTAAAAAAGAAGTCATCTCAGAAAGAGGTGACTTCTTTTTTAGTGCCTGCTTCCAGACTTAGGAGGTTTTCTCTTAGTCGGTTCTAGGGCAAGCCCCACAAGCACTATTATATTGTAACATGGGTGTACAAAATGTCAATATAGCCAACCCTCCTACGTCATTCCAGCGAAGGCTGGAAACTAGCTGTTATTGTTCGAGCGTAGTCGAGAATTCATAATTCACTTATAACCCGAGCGAAGTGAATTGACCTCTCCGGAATAATCTCCCAGTCCGTCCGTAGCTTTTAGCGGAAGCGGATTGCCCTCCTTCTTCGCTTCTGAGCTCCGAAAGGACAAGTAGGATCCTAGACGCGGCACAGACCCCTTCTGGCCTAGTTTTTGGCCATGAACTTGTAAAACTAGTGTACAAAGAGTACTATGGGGCCAAATATCACTACGGAAAGGTAAATTATGAATTCAATTGCAGGTTTAAGTTTCATCCTCGCGGCATTTTCGTTTTGCGTTTTTCTCTACAAGAAACTAGGGAAGAAGGCAGAAGTTTCTGAGACAAAAAACTATAAAATAGCTGGCATTATTTTTACAATCCTGTTTGTGGTTTCCGCTAGTTTTGCCTCACCTGAGACAAGTGTAAATAATTCGCAAAAAGCAGATACCAACAAAGCTCCGGCCACCATTCAGTCTGCACCGGTGGTAAAGGACGATAAAGTTATCGTGGACGTTCCTTTTGAGTCCCAATCTAAGGATGATAGCACCTTGGCCAAAGGTACTACAAAAGTTCAGCAAAAAGGTGTCGTTGGGAAAAAGGAACAGAACTTTAAGGTTACCTATCAAGATGGCAAGGAAGTTAAGCGAGAATTAGCTTCTGAAGCCGTTACTGTCCAACCAATTCCTAAGATTACTCTAAATGGCACTTATGTTTACGTTGCTCCGGTCACGAATAATGGCTATACAAATGTTGATGGAAGTTATGTTCAATCACCGACTTATGCACCAAGTGTGCCTGCTGGGGCGACGGCTAAATGTGGTGACGGTTCTTATAGCTTCTCACAACACAGAAGCGGCACATGTTCCTACCATGGTGGTGTAGCACAATGGCTTTAAGCGAGGGTCGTGATTTTGCCATTTCTTTCTTTAGATAGATAAAAAATCGCTGTGGGTGTATAACGAAATTAATAAATTGTTTTAGAAGGGAGGCATAATGTTTTGTAAAGATTGTGGAACAGAACTCGAGGGTAATGATAGATACTGCCCAAATTGTGGTTTAAAGGTTGATGGTATACCAAAGGAAGTGGTGGCTGAGACAAAAGAAGCCGCTCTGGGTGATGTTGTGGATCCCTTGAAATCAGCTTCTCAAGGGAAAAGATTCTTAAATTTTATTTTGGATGCGATATTCTATTATCTCTTTGCCTTTCCAGTGGGGTTTGTTCTCGGTTTGATCGGGCTTGGTGACCTAATGCAGGGAATGGACAAAACCGTACTTGGCCTCTTTATTATTTTTATATATTTCCTGATTTTTGAGGCAATAATGGGCCGTTCCCTTGCCAAGTATATTACTAAGACCAAAGTTGTTATGCCTGATGGTTCAAGACCAGATTTCGCTCATTTACTTGGTAGAACCGCCTCCAGGTTTATCCCTTTTGATGCACTCTCATTCCTACACACCGACCCAATCGGATGGCATGACCGCGTATCGGGTACAATGGTTGTAAATGCTGAATAGAGCCACGTTGAACGGCCGTTCTAGTCCCGGGTCGCGATTTTGCTAATCTTAGAAAATTCGGCAGTTACGAGTAAATATATCGTCTTAGTCGCAGGTGGGGTTCTGGGCAGGATATAAAAAAGCGAGGTTATCTAGCCCCGCTTTACTCGATCATTTTATTCAATTGTTCTCCTCAAGTTACTAGATAGTTGCTGTTGGGGCTAGTCTTTTGACAGTCTCGGCAGCTTCTTTTGCGCCTGAAGCATTGTAGAATGCTTCGCCACTTGAAGCGACTTTTACATTATTGTTAGCGATTAATCGCCAGCGATAATTCCCAGCTGAGTCTGGATATATTTCAAATTTTGCCATTTTTAGAATTCCTTTCTTTTGTTACACAGAGGTTCGGCCGGCAACGCTGCTACCTATAAAAAAGTGTATACCCAATAAGTATAAAAGTAAAGAAAATGTAACAAACACTTGACACGTTTTAGAACTTTATATATAATGTACTTGGGCGATAAGCCCAAGTACAGGATATATAAAAGGGGGGAGAGAAATATAATGACTAAGTTTTACACAAACCTTGGTTCTAGAATCAAAAAGGTCAGACTTGAGCTTGGTTATTCGCAAGACCAACTAGCCAAGGAGCTAGACCTTGACCGCGTTACTATTTCTAAAATCGAAAACGGAGAACGCAAACTCAAAGCAGAAGAGGTTGTTCACCTTTCGCGTTTTTTCAATGTGGACAGCGACGTTCTTTTGGACTTAGCCAAGGATTATCTAGTTGTAGTGGAGGAAAGCAAGAAGGTAGCCGAAGAGCCGGAGTATCGTATTAGCGTCCCTCAGCAAAACATTGAAAAGTTCAAAGAAACCTTGCTTTACATTCTTGAAAAGGTTGGTTCAAAACCAAATGTTGGACAAACGGTTCTGTACAAGTTGCTCTATTTCATTGATTTCAACTATTACGAGATGTTTGAACAACAACTTATCGGGGCCAGGTATATCAAAAATCACTATGGTCCTACACCGGTGGAGTTCAAAAAAGTTATTGCGGACATGGAGAGCCAAAAGGACCTGGTTGTGGTGAACGATAAATATTTCAAGTATCCTTGCACCAAGTACCTTCCTAGAAGAAAGTCGAAACTCGACCAATTCACGGCAAACGAGGTTAAGGTTATTGACGCAGTTCTTGATAAACTTTCCGACATGAATGCTACAGAAATCAGCAACTACTCTCATGGCGATGTGCCTTGGATTACGACCGAAGAAGGTAAAGAAATAGAATATGAAGCGGTTTTCTATAGAACCCAAGAATATTCGGTGAGGGATTACGGGGATGCTAGCATATGAATCGCTGCCAGAATTTGACAAAGATTTAGCTAAACTCTCAAATAGTTTTCCTAGTTTGACAAGCGACCTGGAGACATTTAAGGTTAACGCGATAGAGCTCTTTCATGTGAAAAAGACGGACAACCACTCAGTGTTCCAAATTCCTGGGCTAAAGATAGAGACCAAGGTATACAAAGGGAAGAAATTTGCCTGTAAATCAATACCTGGAAAAGGTGTCATGAGCGGGATTCGTGTAATTTATGCCTTCATTGAGCCTGACAAAGTAGTATTTACGGAGATCTATTATAAAGGGAAGAAGTCTATGCCGGACGAGCAGAGGATAAAAGACAACTTCAAATAGGAAAGATTTCCACATAAAAACACTTGCATTGTCCTAAAATAATTGATACAATTTGCAAGTCACTAATTAGGGATGGGGACATGACAACACAATACTTAAGTAGAA
>Ga0265338_10003960_pt1 | contig 20406 bp, 17 predicted proteins | sample 42126metaG_FD_193579 | JGI IMG/M metagenome (GOLD analysis project Ga0265338, IMG submission 193579) | Rhizosphere microbial communities from Carex aquatilis grown in University of Washington, Seatle, WA, United States - 4-21-26 metaG | ecosystem: Host-associated > Plants > Roots > Rhizosphere...
TCCATAAACGTGGCTTTGGATCGCAATAGCGCCGGGGCCACCCCGGTTACGTTTGCCACCAGCGCCCTTGGTTATGATGCGGCAGACACCTCGGACGGTGGAACCACTTGGAATAATGTTTACAACCTAGGCGGCGTCGGTCTGAACACTTCTTTGACTGGAATAGTTGGGGCCAGTGCACCGATTGGGAGTTATCCAATTTTGTATAGTGTTCCACTGGTGGATTCAACAGGTGCCTCTACAGCAGTAACAGTGTCCGCGACTATAGTCGCCACGGGCGTAGATAGCCATGTAAAATATACTACTGCAAATACTCCTGCCGGCGCGACTGGTTTGCTGGCGAATCCGGCCCGCCTTTACAGTGGCGGTGATAGTGTGACTTGGACCCTGGCTGGGCTTATTGCCGGTAATCAATATAACTTATATTTTTATGGCGTCGGTGGCGGCTCTGGTACTGGATCCGCATATACTCTGGCTGCCCCGAATGATGCTCCCACGGGAGTGTTCACCGCCCAGACTACGGATAGCACAGGTGGCGCAACCTATGACACCTTTTGGGACGGCAGCGGGAATGTCATCAATGGGCCGGGAACCGACACGGCACATTCGGGAAACAATGCCTACGGCATCTCGTGGGTTGAATTAAATGCCGTAGCTGATTCAAGTGGCAATTTGATTTTCACTGAAAGCAAAGCTGCTTCTGGAGTTGACTATATTAGCGGGTTTCAAATTCAACCCATTGTTTCCGTTCCGGAACCTTCCACATTTGCCTTGGCCGGGGGACTAGGGACGCTTGTTTTTGGATGGATGCATCGTCGTCCTCGCCGCTAACAAACTGGAGAGTTACTGCGCAGGTGCCGAAAAAATTCGGCACCTGTTTTTTTTGGGAATCAGGAAACCAAAACTTATTCTTGTGACTCTTGCGCATTTTTGCGGCCACAGAAATAGTTAAACCGCTCCAATGATTTGATTGGCTCCACCCCTAAACCGGACGTAATCACGGTTGATCAAAGGGGGTCACGACACGCCAAGAGGCCATTGCCACGCTGGCTGGCCTGTTTGATTAATTTCCACTCACAACAAAAAACTATATCTTCGAGCTGACTGCCTTTGTAGCATGGGTAAAAGCCAATGCTGGGCTTTGCCCAATTAAGCCTCTATGAGCGACATTCTCATTCAAGCCGGCAAATTGACACGGCATTATGTCATCGAGTGGCTGATTTTTCAAGCGGGCGTTCCGCTTATCAAACCAGCCAAGGTTGAATGATTTCATTATGTCACCCATCCTGCCCAACCCCAATGAATCCGGCCGCATCGCCTTGAATCACTCTTATCTATTTAAATATTTTTAACTCAACCAGGGCAATCGCAGCCGGTCTCGGGTTGGTGAACAGGATGCGAATTTTTGAGGCGGTTAGCGGATGAAAAGCGATTGTATTTTCACCGTTCGCCAAAGGTTTCCCTGGCGACATATGCGATCCTGAAACTTCCATCCAATTCCCGGACGCCCAATATTGAACGGTGTATTTTGTCGGCGCTTTGAATTTCGTGTCGTCAGCGTAGAAATAGAGCTTTACGGAACTGAACTGTTTTTCATCGCCGAAATCCAGGCTGAACCAATCCTCTGTAGCTTGTGATCCTTCATTTGACCAGTAGTTCCGGACATTCGGGTAAAACCAGACGCGACCATCTACGGCTTGATAAAGTTCATTTGTACCATTGTTGATGGAAGCGGAAACGGAGGGAAAACCCCTCCTGATCATATTTACGGCCAAATCAATCGGATTTGACGTCGCGGTGACGGTTGGTTCGGGAATGGCGATGGTTTTTCTTCCCAAAACCGATGGCGTCAACACCTGGCGGCCATTCACATACGCAGAAAGACCCGCGCCTTGTTTGTAATGCCGGCCATCGCTGTCATACATAATCGTCACCAACTGGCCATGGTAAGGAACGTTTTCCAGACAGAAATATTGAATCGAGTTGGTTGAGTTCGGATCGGCAGGAATCAGCGGGTTTATTTCCAGAAAGTTGTCGGCACGGGGCCGCAGCCCGGCGAGGCCGGTGATGATCAAATCATCATAGTCTGAATGATTATAGTGGTGACTCCTTGGCAATCCGACAATGACATTTCCGGTGTCGGGATTGTAATCTTCCTGCAAATCCGGCTCGCCATTCAGGTAATGCTGACGGGTGTATTGCTTCAGCAGTCGAACGTAGTCATCGGCATGAACCACGTCCTGGGTGTAATCATTCAAAAGATTGCCCATGGCCTCGAGCGCCAGCGTGGTGTCAAACGGCCAGGTCGGCCCATTCCACTGGCATTCCGGGAAATTTTTCCCTTTTACCCAGGCATACCGGTACTGCCTCATGTAATACTCGTAACTCGGTTCAACGGTGCGCAATCCATAAGGGCCGGCAAGTTCATTCGTCGCAAGCAAGTGTATCCAAGCCGCGTTGTATTTCGGATCGCGGTCGGGCAATTCAAAAGCCCACGGCACACATCCGGCAAGCTCGCGTCCGCGGATAAAATCCCAGTAGTGAACAAATTGGTTGTCGGCTTTGTAGCGGTCAATGAAGTGTTGCATCCCGTCATTCCAAAGGTTCGTCTCGACCGAATCCCTGATGGCGGCGGCGTTTGCAGCGTAAGCCTCCGCCGTGTTGGTATCGCCCGCCAGCGCCGCCAGTTTGCTGATGGCCACCGCGTTGGCGAACATGAAACTGTTGATTGTTGGTCGGAAGGCCTGCCCGCCCGTGAAGCCGTCTTTGCCTCCGCTGGTGTCAATTGAAGAGATGGTGTATTCGGTGGCATCCAGCAGCGGTTCGATGAAGTAGAGTCCCTTGGCCGGAACGTAATGGTCCGACCACAGCTGGTAGATGTGTTCCATCGCCGCCAGATTCTTTATCGCAAAAGCGCGGTCCCCATTAACAAGATAGTGACCGTAGGTGGCGGCGGCGATTGCCTCACTGAAATGCCGGTCATTGCCGCCGGAATACATGTAGTTGATGTAATCGTCCATGTAACGGCCATCCTTCAGCCAGCGGCCTTCGTTGATGTGAAATGCAGTGGCGTCATTGAGGCTCTGGTAAGGGTTGAAAGTCCAGCTCACGTCGCTCAAAAATTCCGTGACGATATATCCGCGGCTGCCGATGTCTTTGAGGTGCGACTTGTATAGCTTCCACCGGTAATAATAAATCCGGGTGATTTGTGGATCGGAACAATCGAAAAAAGGGATGTTCCTTTCAAACCATGGCGCGTCGTTGCCAAAACCAAGCTCGGCCAGGGAAGTTTGCGGCAAAATATGCGTGCCTTCCTGAGCGCAAACCGCTTTAGGAATGGCCACGCAAAGCAAAGTTGCTATCACGACCAAACGAATTAGGCAGGGTGTCTCCGAGCGAACTGTCATAAGTGTCAAAAAAAGTGTTTTCTCAGTCAGAGTCAGTCTGAATGATCAGTTTCCTGATTGGGGTTACGGTTCACTAGGCTACTTGACGGCAAGTGAAGGATTGACAAGATTCAATATGATGCAGCGGTTGATGTCGAGCGCCATCTCGCTCGTCGCTGCTTGAAAGTTGTCCAGATTCATATTAAGCATCGTCCTCGAACGGTTTTATCGATTGGATGGCAGGATTCGCCCGAATCCTCATGAACTGTGGAGGCGTTTTGCTGATGGGCCGGAAGATTGGAACTAAGATGTTTTGTTCCCGCCCGGGTGCGGCTGCGGACATGGAGTTTTGCATAAATGCGCATCAAGTGCGTCCGCACCGCCCCCCTGCTGATGAGCAGACGCGAGGCGATTTCGTTGTTCGGGCAGCCCTCCGCCACAAATGTGAGGATTTCCATCTCGCGAGCCGACAATTGATCCGTGTCATTGGCAGCCGGCGGCTTGGGTACCTCCGTGAACGAACGCACCACCATGCGGGCAATTTCGCTGGTCATCGGCGCACCGCCGGCGCGAACTTCGGCGATGGTTTCAAAAATTTCCTTTTCATTGGAGCGTTTCAGGACGTAACCGCATGCGCCCGCCTTAAGCGCCTGAAAAATCATTTTGATGTCCTTGTAGACAGTCAGCATGATGATCTGCAAGTCCGGCATTTTTTCACGAAGGCGCGCGGTGCAGGCGATGCCCGATTCGCCCGGCAGGTTGATGTCCATCAGCACGACATTCGGTTTGTGCATGGGGATTTCGACGGCCGCCTCCTCCGCCGACCCGCAACTGCAAACACAGCGATGTCCCGGCGTGTCACTGATCATCTCCGCCAGATATTTGCGCAATGCGAGGTTATCTTCAACAATAGCGACTTTTGTCATCCAATCAATGCTTGGCGCTAGGAGTGCTGGCATGTCATCTTTCGCAAATTGCATAATCTCATCATGGACTGACGCTGACACGATAGAAGCCTTTCCCACCTGCGGCACCGCCGGAATGGGTGAGAGTGAACCCTGTGTCCGCGCCAATGACCGGGCTGCTGATATTTTGCCAGCTTCCAGTGCCAAGATCATTGCGATATTGAAGTTGGTAGGTGTGACCCGAATAGCCGTGCATCGTCAGAGTGAAATCGGCATTCGTCACCTGGCAACTGTCCACTTTCAATAAACTGCGGGTGATCACCGTGCCATGGTTGACAAAACCTGCCGGCAGCGTGCCGCCCCACGTCATGATGTCGAGTGTGCCGTTGTTGGTCAGAATAATACCGGAGGCAATGCTTGCGTTGCCGACGAGGCGCAGCGTGCCGCTGACCTGAATGCTGCCGCTGCCGCTGAACGAACCGGCGAACGTGGCGGTGTTGGTGCCGGTGCCAATATTGAGCTGGCCGCCGCTTAATTGAATCACACTCCCGCTGGCACCGGTCACGGAAGCGACTTGCTGCGTGGTGCCGCCGAGATTCAGCGTCGCTCCGGACAGCAACGCGAGGTCGGATTGCGCGGCCAGCGCGCCGGTCAAATTATTTGTGGCGAAGGTGCCGATGGCATTCGGGCCGAGCGCGTGCAACTGCTGCAATTCCGATGGGCTGAACGCGCGGTTCCACAGGCGCACTTCGTCATAGCTCGCGTTGGCGGTGTTGTCGCCGTACTCGGAACGGCCCAGCCAGAAATTCACATCGTTCAGGTTGGCCAGAACATTCCCCGTGTCAAATGTGCCGCGTGCCGCGCCTAGGCTGGAACTCGCCGCCGGCGCGACATACCACGTGGCCCGCGTGCTGCCGCCGCTGCCGGCACCGGGCTGCACCACCATGGCGACGTGATATTCCGTGCCCAGCGTGTAAGGCGCGCAGGAATTGTCCACCGTGGTCTTCGTGGCATCCTGCCACTCGACGCGGTCTTGCGTGGTGTCGGTACCCTGACTCCAGCACATAAACAAATAATCCGAACTAGAACTGCCCACGTCGAAAATGCGCGCCCAACTTTGCGCGCTCAATTGTGTGGCCCACAGTTCAATCGTCACCGGCGAACCATCCTTCGGCAACAAACCGCTGCCGAGCGAGACATAATCCGCCACGCTTTGAGAACCGCCAGTCAGCGTGATGTTGCTCGACGTGAGCGATGTGTTTTTCGCACCCACGTCCACCACCACGGCATTGCTCGCACCCGCGGAGTCGTTCAGGTTGCCGTTGAAGCTCCAGCGATGTTTCAGCACTGGCACCGGCTGGGAATTAATTTGCAGGGTCCCGGCTTCCACCACGGTTGGCCCGGTGTTGCTCAACACCCCGCTCAATTGCATGGTGCCCACGCCGCGTTTGATCACGCTGCCCGCACCGGAAATCGCATTGCCAACTTGAAAGGTGTCACCCCGATTGAATGCCAGCGACGCGCCCGCATCCACCGCCGCGGCAAGATTACCAAGACTGCCGGAAGCACCGCCGTTGCCGATTTGCAACTGGCCGGCGGCAACGTGTGTTGAACCGCTGAACGTGAGATTCGAAAGCACTGTGAGGGTGTGCGTGCCTTGCTTGTTGAGCACGGCGGAACCGCTGACGGCATTGCCAAGCGTGAGATCGCCTGCGGCGGTGTTGAAATTCCAGGCACCGCCGCCGTTCAGTTGGATGGGCAGATTGATCTGCTGCATCGAACTGGAATTGTTCACCACATCGCCTTGCAGCAAGATGCCATTTCCGTTTAGCACGAATCCGCCGGCGCCAGTGATGAATTGGATGCCGTTAATTTGCATGCCGGCGGTGAGGTCGTTGGTCGTCGTTCCGCCCGACGCCGGGCCAAATTGCACCGCACATTGGTTCGTGGGCGTCAGATTCCAATTCGCGCCAACGGACCAATTGGCCGGGCTGCCGCCGCCTGACCAGGCGCAAACTGACGACGGACCCGCCAGACTCCAGTAAACCGAGTAGCGTTGGTGCTGCAATTGGTAAAACGGAATCAGCGTCACGTCATTCGGCCGGCCAACGCCCTCGGTTTGGAAGGTCAACGGCTGCCCCGGTACCGGAACGGTATTGCTCAAGAGTGTCGGGATATTAGCGACGAGCAAGGGCACGGTGCCAGCCGGTATGGCCACATTCACCAAATCGAGCTGGCCGGCGGCAATGTCGCTGGCCGGCATTCCATTCGTCCCCAATGTCCCGGCCAGCAGAATCGGCCCGTAAAACAAAGCCACCGTGTTGGCAGTATCCTGGAGGACTTCGGCTCGCAATGTCATCGGGAAACGGATTTGCACCTGGTCATTGGTAAGCCAGTTGCGGGTGACGCTCACATAACTACCCGGGGAATTGGTGACCGGTTGCGAAACGCCGTTGATGGAAAGAAGCATTCCGGATTGCGCCCAGGACGGATAACGGATGTTCATTGTCAAGGGCAGTCCATTGGTGCATTGGAACGTCAATGTGGTTGTGTCGCTTTGTGGAAAAGCGGTGTTCTGCACCACCGTCAAACCCTTATCCGGCCAGTTCAACTGCGACGGGATGAACAAGTTGAGGTAGAGCGAATTTGTGCCGTGAAAGTAGATCGTGTCACCATACTTGGAATGGTTTTCCGCGCCGGTGCCATCACAACACCAAAAGGAGTTGTCCGGGGTCGAATAGGTTTTGAAGTGGCCCGGTTCAAGTGAAACGAAATAAGTCACCGATCCCGGCGCCGCCTCCGACCCGAGGATCTGGTTGTAAAGCGCCCGTTCGTAGAAATCCATCGTGGCCGCGGAAGGCGACCATTCAAACAAATGCCGGGTCAGCTTGAGCATGTTGTAGCTGTTGCAGGTTTCGCACGTCTCCGGTGTCAGGTGCGAGGGATAATCTGTGATGGGGAAAAAGTGTTCGTTGTCACTGTTTCCGCCGATTACGTAAGAGCGATAATCGGCCACCCGGGTCCAGAAGAAACTGGCAATCTCGTTGTAGCTGCCGGTGCCGGTCAGTTCGTATTCGCGCGCCGCGCCGGTGATTTCGGGAATCTGCGTGTTGGCGTGCAATCCATCCAGCACGTCCTGATCTTGTGAAAGCGGGACAAATAATGATTGTTTGTCAAAATCCGCCGCGATACGTAGATAATTGGTGTTGCCGGTCACGGCATAAATGTTGGCGATCACCTCGTTCATGCCGCCGTATTCGCGGTAATTCAGCATGGATTGAATCTGGCTGGCGGTCAGTTGATCCATCCTAAACTGAATCCAATTTGCCATGTTGGTCAATACCACCAATGCCTGAGTGTTGGCGGTATGTTGATAGGCATCCAACAAACCAGCCATCAGTTTGTGTATGTTATACCAAGGCACGCTGAAGTAACTGTTTTGAGTTCCATTGATCAAATCATTGATCCAAGATTCAGGAAAAGCCGCCAGATACCCGGCATTGTTACCGGCCGCAGGAGACGCCGCCTGGCATTTCGCAAGCTCGCCCACGATATAATCCGTCCGCGCCTTGAGTTGCGGGTCGCCAGTGCTCGCATACATCATGGAACAGGCGGAAAGATAATGCCCGGTGTAATGGCCAATGCACAATGTGGAGCCGGGCGTTTCCCATCCGCCTAAAGGTGTGGCGTTGCTGGTCGAGAGGCCGACATTGGCCCGATAATTGTAAAGCAAGCTGTCCGCATTCAAGCTCAACAAATAACCTTTATCCAGCAGCATGTTGGTTTGAAATTGACTGGGCAAAATGGTGACATTCGTCAAATCAAACGGAACCGCAACGAAAGAAATAGAACCTGTGGGGGAATTGGTGACACCGGTTGGGGCGTTGGTACCCACCGCCAATGCGACGAGAAACACACGGTCACCAACGAGCGTGTTCAAGGCATTGTCCGGGGTTCCCGTCGTGCTGCCATTATAGGCGCCGCCTCCGGTGTATAGGTTATTCGAAGTGCCGAGCCACTCGAAAAAGGCGCTGGTGGTTGAACTGGTGACGTCGAATCCGTAAATCTTGCTGGGAGCCAGAGTGACCGGCGAGGCCAACACTATCTTCATCCAATTTCCGTCACCATTGGTTGAATTGTGGGTGCCCGACCACCCTTCGTTGCCCGCGGTGGTGTAGGTTTCGCTGGCCAGAGCGAAACCAGCAGTGCCGGCCATCGCCGGATCGGTCACACGGACCGTGATGGTCACACCGCTGTTCATTTGCCACCACGTGAGCGCGGTGTTGTTGGTGTAGCCAACATGGCGCAGCCAGACGGATTGGATCGTGTAGCCGTTGGTGTTGGCGCCGGTGGTGAACGTTTGGCCCTGGTCGGCGCGATCTCCCGCTACATACGTGAACGCGTCATTGGCCGCGCCGTCGGCGTAAGCAGATCCATCGCTCACATTCAGGCCGTCACGGGCCGCTCCCGTAAAATTGTAAATATCATTCGTCCCCGGAGTTGGAGCGCTGAGGCCAATGGTCAGCGTAGCCGCCGAAACCGGCAAGGTCAGGCAGAGGACAACGATGGTGAAAAGCCGTGGCAACCAGGTTTTCATTTTGTTTGATGTATATCTTCCATTTGCAACCCCGTTGCGCGTTCCGCTTCGGCAAAAAACCTTTCCGCCTCAGCATGAACGGCGAGCAACGCTTCCACCTGCGCGCGCAGGGCCGGCCGGCCAGCACAAGTCTCATCCAGAAATGTTTTGCGCTTCTCCGGATCAGTCAGGCACAAGACCTCGTTAAATAAATCCTCTTCCCGTTTGTTGCGATCAGACATTTTTCATTATCCGTTTAGCAAAGAGGCAGGCGCTGCCGCCTGCCTCTTCTATTCTACCATTGAAACTAAAGGTTACCATCAACGGCTTAGACGACGGCGAAACAAGAGCGCCAGTCCACCCAGACTGCAAAGCGCAATGCTGGTCGGCTCGGGGACGGCGACCAGATTTGCATCAAATACACGACTGGTTCCCGAGTAGATGGTCGCCGCTGTGCCGTCGCCTGCGGCAGTATAAGCACTTCCGCCGGTATATGCGCTTGTGGTGGTGCCGTCAGTGCCATCTGTTTCAAAGTAGAAATTAGCGGCGCTGAATTGGCTGGTCTCAGAGAGATCAATGGCATACTGGGTATTGGCAGCAAGGGAGACTGGCGAGGAAAAAGTCAAGTCCAGATAATTTCCGGTGCCAAGGTTGGCGACGCCAATGGTGCCGGTAGTATTCCCCAAGGTATTGAGTTCAGTGCCGGTAATTGTGTAGGTTTGGGTAAACAGAGGAGTGAGAGTTGTTCCTGATATCGAACTCACCCGATACGTCAACACAGCTCCAGCACCGGTGGTGCTCCAAAACGTGCCATTACCGGGGCCGGTGGCATTGTAGATTGACGTATAAAGAACGTGCTGAAGCCAGAATCCATCCAATAGATAGCCGCCAGCATTACCGCCGGTGGTGAAAATCTGGCCTTGGGCGGCAGCACCGTTATCCATCGCCACATAGGTGTGGGAACCCTGTAAACCCGAACCTACATTAACGCCGGCATTAGCCGCCCCGTTGAAGCTGAACTGGTCAGCAGCTCCGGGCGTGGGCGCCGTTGTTGAATATGTCAATTGCGCTTGGGCGGATGCCAATGCCAGCGCCATGATTCCACAGACTATGCTTGTTACTAATTTCGTTTTCATACCTTTTTCTAGTTTTGATTTTGGATTATGTTTCGGATTTATTTATTTTTTTCAATCAACGGCGCGGTTGGTCAGGGAGCAATTCGATAAAACTTATTGCCGCTCGTCGGGACCGCAACCACATAAGGGCCGGCGGCTGTCCCGGGCACCAGCGTCCAACCGTTTGGATTGGTCAGATTCGTGCTGGATTGCAGGCCCGCGCTGACCACATTCCATGTAAATGTGAGGTTGCTGCCGGTTTTGGCGACATTGATTTTTGGGCCGGCGAACAGGCTTGCTTTGATGGAATTGACCACTGTACTGGTGGTCGTCCCACTGGTGTTTAGCGCAAATACGCCGAAGATCATGTTGGTTGGACCATTCAAGGAAGCCAATGAGGCGTTTGGCGTCACACTCAACCCGTTGACGCTGACGCTCCAAACACCGGCCGCCCGGGCTATGGAGACGGCCATCTCCCCTATTGGAGCTGCCGCAGTGGCAATGCCGGCGTCGCCGCCATTCAGATTGGCCACGCCATATGCGCCAGGATCTGCCGCGAAATCACTGTTGTAGATTATTCCGGCGCGCACAAAGTTGGTGTTGGCCGTGCCGACGAAAAATCCCGCCTGATCGTAGTTTAGTCCAGCCACCGAGTTGGTGAGAAAACCGGTCAAGACAAAATCCTGCGTCCCGTTAAAGCCGATGCTGGACAGGTTTAAGCCGATTGCTTCAGCCGAATCCATGCCCAGTTGCCCGTTGAAATCACAAGTGGGGGAGGTGATATTCAAAACACCGGCAACTGTGTCAAGCAACAGGTTGGGATCATTGGTCGGAATGGCGGCTCCGGTGCCAGCGAGACGGGCGCTTAATCCGGTGCCGATGCCATTTTGATCGAGAATGGTGCCGCCGCTGGCGTTAAAATTGAAATTTGTGGTGCTTGACGGCAAAATAACTGCAAGCCGGGCGATACTGCTGGTGGCGCTGCCAGTGGCGTTGGTAACCACGACGAAATAGCTACCCACCTGATTCGTCGTTACTCCGCCAACCGCAAGCGTGGCATTGGTTTGGCCGCTCAATACAGTGTTCGTATTGAAATACCATTGGTAGGCAAGCGGCGTGGTGCCGCCATAGGTCGGAGTGAAGACCGCATTGGCTCCCACTGGAACCATCGTATTGGCCGGTTGGTTGGTGATGGTGGCCGCAATAACGGGCGGAGTCGTAAACGTCCCGCCGTTGATTTCGACAAGAAACGCGCGGTCCCCGACCAGCGGGACCAATGTATTATCCACCGCGCCGCCGGTGCTGCCCATATATGCCGTCCCTCCGCCGTAAACATCGTTGGTGGTGCCCCAGGATTCAAAGAAATCCCCCCCTAAGCCGGTGACGTCAAACCCGTAGGTCGTGTTGGGCAACAACGTTACGGTATTGGTGAGTCCAAAACGCAACCATAACCCGGTTCCGGTGGCGTTGAAACTGAAACCGCCGGGCCAGTTTGGTTCTGAGCCGGTGATAACGTAGGTTTCGGCATCCACGGCGAACCCGGCAGTATTGACCTGCGATGGATTCGTGATGCGAAAAATGAAAGGGGCTCCGGCACCGAAGCTCCAATACGTGCTCGCCAAATCGTTGGTGTAACCCACGTGCCGGATCCAGATTGCGGTGACCTGCTGGCTGGCGCTGGGTCCCGTGGTGAAAGTTTGCCCCTTGCTGGGACGATCTCCGGCTACGTAGGTGAATGCGTCATTCCCGGCGCCGTCCGAATAGTGATTGGTATCACTCACATTGCCACCATCGTAGAGTGAACCGGTGAGACTATAAATGTCGCCGTTAGTTGGCGTTGGGGCAGTGGTTAGAAAATTGAGGGTTGCCGCCGATACGGAAGCGACCGTGAACAGGCTGGCCATCAATACAACTAGCCCCTTGTGTCGTATGAATTGATTTTTCATGGTTTATTTATTGGGTTGTTGGTTTTTTTCGTTTGAATTGATATGCGTTACCACCAAAAATTGGGAACGGGGTTGCCGCCATTGGATAAGACTGAACGCCAATGTAAATCCCTTAACAGCCGCCATTCGACGTGGCCGTCACCCATGCAAAGATTGCCGCCCGCAGCCAGCCTGCCATTCAGGTGCGGGGAACTGAATACTGATCCGTCCGGCGCCTTGATGTTGACATACAAATAACTGAATTTTTGTGACTCGGTAAAACCGTTGGTACAGATGGTGGCGTCCGCCAGAACCACGCGATCTACCGCCGAGCCCAAGGCAAGTCGCGGGACAATGTTCGTGTTGACATTTGCATTTTGCACACCGTGATTTTGCGAACCTCCGGGGAAAGTGTTCGCATAGCCGGTTGAACGGTAACCAGAGTTGTTATAGCCAAGCGGATTATCCGTGCCATTCACCGTGCCCCATAAGTTATCACTGTCATGGTCGTTGAAAGACGGGCAAAAAAAGATGTGCCGCTGGGTTCCCTGTTGCATCAAATTATTTACTGTCGCTACGGCAACATCCCACGGCCAATATCCTCCAAAGTCAACCTGGCCTGTTGTCAAGCCCATCATGGGCAACATACCACTGTTGTCGTTCGCGTACATCTGGCAGGCCATCCCATACTGCTTCAGATTGCTGGCGCAACTGACTCTCTTGGCCCTGTCCTTGGCTTTTGTCAGTGCGGGCAACAGTAACGAGGCCAGGATCGCAATGATGGCGATGACGACCAGTAACTCTATCAGGGTGAATGCCTTGCTTCGACAGGAAGAATCAGCCCGCCGGGGCCGCCTGGCTCTGAAAGTTCGTGATAACATGGGTTGTCACTGTCTAATGCGCCGTATGCGTCCAAAACATGAAAAATTATTTTATCGGGCAATCCTCCCGAACCGTGATATTCCCATTGCCGGCAGACAAACCCGGGCCGCGCCAAATCGTCAGACCGCTGCCGCCAACAAGGCGAAATCAATGATTGCCTTCAATGAGGCCGCTGGCTTCGCGAAGCAGAATCCGCGCAAACACCCAGTCAAACCAGAAGCCTTCATAGCCGTCGCCGATTTGCAATCCCTTGTCAAATTTGCTCTTGATCGTCTGGCGGGCCTGCGCCAGCTCGGAGCGCGCGGATTCCATTTGACCCATCTGGTAATGTGTCATTGCCAGCACCAGTTGAACGCTGGCGACGCGAATTTCACTTTCCTTTTGATAGGCAAAGGATTTCTGACACAAATTTTCCGCGCCCGGATAATTTCCGCGACGATATTCCATCAAAGCCAGTGAAAAGCTGCGCCAGGCAGCCAATGACGATTGCCATGCAATCAAGTCTTGGTTGTCGGGCAATGAATCCGCCGCTGTTTTCGCCAGCGGTTGCAAGGCGGCAAGCAAATTGATATTCGCAGGCATCAGCAGAGCAAGTTTCACCATGCGTTCGGCCGGCAATGGATTTGTGGTCTTGGCGAAATGGGCAACGGCAGATTGCCGGAATCGTTCGTAACCGGCCACATCGCCGCTCTCCAGCAGCGCCGGGCCGTAGCGCAAATAGTCCAGCGTAGTCAGATCCCAATCATCCGGCTGGTTCACCTGCACCAGCACCGCGAAACGGTCCGCCGCTTCTTTCCAACGGCCATTGGCCGCGTTCCAGTCGCCAAGCATGCGATACAGATCGGCGTATTCCAGACTCGGTTCCGGCGCGGGAATACCCGCAACCAATCGGTCTGCCTCCTCGATTTTGTCGCGGCTGCGCGCCGCGGTGGCTTCGGTTAACTTCTGCCGAAATTCCGCCTGTTGCCGCAACCGGTCGGATTCTTCACGCAATTGAATCTGCTGTTGCTCCGCGGCCACCGCGCGCCGCCGCGCGTCGCGTTCCTCCAAAAACAGCCACGTAGAAACTCCCAAACCCATCAACAGCGCAAACGTCACCGCGCCAATCGCGGCGAAGACGCCGCGGTTGCGGCGAACCAACTTCTGGAATTTGTAAAGGTGGCTCGGCGGACGCGCGATTACCGGCTCGTTGTTCAAATGACGCTGCACGTCCATCGCCAGACCGTTCGCCGTTTCGTAACGCCGCGCGCGGTCTTTTTCCAGCGTTTTCATCACAATGCAATCCAGATCGCCGTTCAATAGGGAACGCAGCTTGGGCGGTTCGGTGTGGCGAAACTGGGCCGTCCGCGTCAGTTCTGTCTCGTGCAGGGTGTTCAATTTCGTCGAAGGACGCTGGGGATCCTTCTCCCGGAGCGTAAGACGCATTTGGTCCAATCCGGACTTGAGCAGTTCCTTTTGGTTGAACGGCGTCATCCCAGTCAACAGTTCGTAAAGCAGCACTCCCAGGCTGTAAATATCACTGCGCGTGTCCACGTCCAGACCGCTCATTTCCACCTGCTCCGGACTCATGTAGGCCGGTGTGCCGACAAAGTACCCGTACGAAGTGAACACCGTCTTCTCGGTCAACCGTTCCTCCCCCGTGGCCTTGGCAATGCCAAAATCAATTACTTTTGGAACCGGCACGCCGTCATGCATTGTCACCAAAATGTTCGACGGCTTGATGTCCCGATGAATAATGCCTTTCTGGTGGGCGTGCTGGATAGCGTGACAAACCTGGACGAATAAAGCCAGCCGTTGACGAGTGTCGAGCTGGGTCTGATCGCAATAGTCAGTGATTCGGATACCCCGGACCAGCTCCATCACGAAATAAGGACGTCCGGTTTCCGTAGCGCCCGCGTCCAACACCCGCGCGATGCTCGGATGATCCATCAAAGCGAGAGCCTGCCGCTCCTGTTCAAACCGCGCGATAACCGCCTTGGTATCCATCCCCAGCTTGATGATCTTCAAGGCCACCCGGCGGCGGATTGGCGCTTGTTGTTCGGCCAGATAAACAGTACCGCAGCCCCCTTCACCGATCTTTTCCAGAATCTTGAAGTGCCCGATCAAGAGGTTGGCCTCTGCGTCGTCAGTGATCTCCGGGGGGCGTTTGGCGCCGCTCCCGGTGGCAGTTTCAGCGGAAGAGGGCGCAACCTCCTCGTCGCGCATCAGTTCGGCGACGCCCGTAAAAAACTGGTCGGTTTTCATGTGTGCGGACAGCAGCCTGACAACATTCGCGCGCAGGCTGAGATCGCCGGCACAGGCCTGTTCGAGAAAGAGCTCACGTTCCCGAGGGTTCTCCAGGTCCAACACGGCCTGGAATATTTTCTGTTCCTGTTCGATCGTGACGTTCATCGCGTGGGTATCCATTAGCTTCATGCGCCGTTGCCTGCCATAACCTGAAAAAAATCACGGAAACTGTTGCCCGGAAATGTCCCGGAGCAACCAAGCCTTGGCATATGCCCAATGATTCAAAACGGTGCGTTCGCTTACATCCAGCATTTCAGCCACCTCTTGATTGGTCAATCCGCCGAAGAATTTCAGGGTGACGACCCGGGCCAGTTTGGGTTCCTGGGATTCAAGCCGCTGCAAGGCTTCCTCGATCATGAGCACCCTTTCATCGGGCGTGGCGGCGGCCACATCAAAGTCTGCGATATTGAGTGGCGCCAGCCCGCCACCACGTTTCATCCTTGCTTTTCGGCGTGCCCGTTCAATCAGGATGCGCCTCATGGCTTCGGCCGCCGCACCGAAAAAATGCGCGCGATTCTGCCATGTCCTGTCTCCCTCTCCAACCAGCCGTACCCAAGCTTCGTGGACCAGCGCCGTAGGCTGGAGCGTCTGGCCTGCCGCCTCCTGCGCCATGCGCGCCGCCGCCAGCCGGCGCAGTTCATCATAAACCAGAGGCAACAGATCCTCGCCGGTGCGGCTCTCACCACGACCAATGGCGTTAAGAACCAGCGTGATTTCGCTCATTGACACGACTATACAAGATGCAGGTGTTTTGACGAGTCTGAAACCAGACGTACAGGCGGCGCAATCGGATGTCAGATTGGTTCGCCGCCAGTCATCGCCGCACAATCTTGACAATGTACTCCGAACCGTTGGGGGAAGTTGAAGTTCCCGAGGCACTGTATTGGAAAAGCAACGCGGTTGGAACCTCCGGGCAACTGACTCCGGCCGATGCCGCAGTTGTTGCCGACGTGATCGTTCCGGATCCCAACACTACGGTTGGGCTGCCCGCCAGCGTTATTCAATCTACCAGTCATCTGAATTGCAACACGCCAGCCGGAACCAACGATCTGTTTGAAGACGGCCACAACAGCTTCACGCTTGCCGAAGATGGCGTGACCGATCTGCCGGTTTACCACGCCCGGACCTATACCGAGATCGTGGGTGATCCCTTGTGGGATCCCAACCGCCATACCTATGTCAAACCTCTAAAATGGGACGACCAGAACATGCCCGTCTTTGGCCGCCCGTCCGACGACGGCTTCGGTAATACTTAACGGCGCCGGCAAACCCGGAAACAAGACCTGGATGATCATAATAACGAACCCCAAGCCGCACGCCGAAGATTCGCTCGATAAGCCGGCCACTGTCGTTCCGCAAACATGTGATGTCTCCGGCGTGACTCCTGAATTCACCCGCAAACTGACGGTTACAACTCAGATTCTGGTTGGTTTTGCTCCGGGCGCTTTTGGTGTTCTGGCACGCCATCGCCATTCGTTTCAAATTTACGATCCGTCACGGAATCTCCGTTGCGATTCCAGACCCGTTTGATATTCCAAACACCTTGCTGATAAGTGCCTCCCGCTCCTGCTTCATCGTTTCGTACTCGTCTATAGTCAGGTCTCTGACAGGTTTTCCTCTCGATCAGTCGTGCCCGTGCTCGATTTACCGAGGCCCGGATAGCAGCAAGCTCAACACTGGTGACGATTGTCCTGACTTTGGGTGTTTTTCGACTTGATAAGGAATGTCTACACGGTCAAATTGAGTCGCTCTAAAATTGCGGAAGCCCATGAAAAACCAACGTTTTCAACCGGCTTCCGGCAATCGGGGCGCGCTTAGCTCAGTGGTAGAGCATTTCCTTCACACGGAAGGGGTCGCAGGTTCAATCCCTGCAGCGCGCACCATCCTCCTCTCTCTTTTCGTTTGGCAAGATAGAATCCGGTGCTTCTGTCAAAACTGGTCTTCTTTTTCCTTGAACAGCACGTTGAACGTGGTCAGGGAACCGTAGCTGCGCGTGATGTACTGTTGCATCTCCACCTTCTCACCGTCGGTCAGTTTCTCGTGCGCGTTGATCTTTTGCTCCAGAACACGCAGGTTGTTCCGCACCATCACGATTTTGTGAAAAAAAGTTTCGAGCGGCACTTCCTTGGCCTGCAACGCCGGATCGGCCGGATGCATCACCAGTCGGCCGCCGTGCCAGCGGACGCCGAGCTTTTCGATCACGGCATCTGGCCGGCCCAGCCCCAGCCGGGCCAGCGCGGCGTCCAGCGTCTGCTCGACGAATTGCTTGAGCGGAATGTCCAAACCACTCAGCGTCGTTTGCGGCTCGGCGGGCTCAAGACCGGCGGCCTCCGGCGCGACGGTGTGCTTGTCGCCATTGTCAAACTGGACTTCCGCAGTGACCTCGGAAATGGTTTTGACCGTTCCGCTGCCATATTGCGGGTGGCGGACTTTCATGCCAACGTGGAGGGATTCGATTTTCATGACCCTGTTTTAGCCGTCCTGTGCGACGAAGGAAATACAGATTTTTTGCGGCTTCTTTTGTTTTGACAGCGTTCCCAAAAGGCTTTGCTATTGGCGAACAGGATACCATGGCCCGGGCAAATCACACCGACCGTTTTGAATTCGAGCGCGCCTTGTGGACACAAGGGATTCTGCGCATCGCGGGTGTGGATGAGGCCGGGCGCGGGCCGCTGGCCGGACCGGTGATGGCCGCCGCCGCCATCCTGCCGCCGCGCTGGGCAGAATCAGGTCTGCCCGCCGAACTCGCCGGTTTGAACGATTCCAAACAGCTCACCGAAACGCAGCGTGAACGGTTTTTTGAATTCATCACCCGCTGCGGCGAAATCGAGTTCGGCATCGCCGCAGTGGACGCAGCCGTGATTGACGAGATCAACATCTTGCAGGCAACTCATCGTGCCATGAACGATGCGCTGGCAAAATTGAATCCCCTGCCACCGCACGCGCTGGTGGATGGCCGGCCGGTGAAGACCTTGCGCGTGCCGCAGACGGCAATTGTGAAGGGCGACGCGCGGAGTTATTCCATCGCGGCGGCGAGCGTGCTGGCCAAGGTCACGCGTGACCGGCTGATGCTGGAGTTTGACCGCCAGTTTTCCGGCTACGGTTTTGCTGAGCACAAAGGCTACGGCACGGCACGACACCTGGCGGCGATTGAACGCTTCGGCGCCTGCGCGATCCACCGCAAAAGTTTCGCGCCGCTGAAGCCGGGAGAAGCAAAATTGTTTTAACCACGAATGGACACCAATAAACACGAATCATTTATCCAGCCCTTCGCTTTGAGTTCGTGTTGATGCGTGTCCATTCGTGGTCGGTTTTTTCAATGAAGCTAGGCGAGAAAATCAAACTATGGCTGGCCGGCAAGGAAAAGCCGGAACATCTGCGCCGCGGCGAACTCGGCGAGCGGGCGGCCAAAAAGCATCTGCAGCGGCAGGGGTTGAAATTTCTCATGGCCAATTTCCGCTCGGCCCGCGGCGAAATTGACCTGGTATTTCGTGACGCCGACTGCCTGGCTTTTGTCGAAGTCAAAACCCGTTCGTCCGAGGACTGGACGCGCCCGGCGGCGGCGGTCAACGCGCGGAAGCGGCGGTTGCTTTCACAAACCGCGCTGGATTATTTGCGGCTGCTGAAAAATCCGGCGGTCAAAATCCGGTTCGACATCGTCGAGGTGCTGCTGGCGGACGGCAAAGTGCGGGAAATCCGGCATCTGCCCAACACGTTTGCGATGGCCGGGCCATATCGTTACGGGTGAATTTTCCAAAACCCGACGGATGCCAAAAGAGGTTTTGCCAGCGTGACATCGGCGGGCGGGCGTTGTCTAATCACCGGTGAAGACACTCATGAACGAACCGGCTGCAGGCTGCGAGTCCGTGGCGGCACCGCCAGTTGACCTGGCGTCTTCGGAATTTTCCAGCCTCTACGCCGAAAACAGCCGCGCGATTTATTATCTCGCCCTGCGTTTCCTGGGCGACCCGCAAAAGGCGGAGGACGCAACGCATGACGTCTTTCTGAGGGCCTTCCGCAAACTGGACCAGTTCCACGGCGATGCCTCGCTGCGCACCTGGCTTTATCGCATCGCCATCAATCATTGCCAGAACCTCCGCCAGCGCTGGCACGACCGGCATGTCTTTTCCAACGCGGACGACGCCGTGTGGGAAAATGCCGCGGCCCGGACCGATTCGCCCCTGCGCGTCCTGGAAACCAAGGAACTGGGCCAGCGCATCCAGAAAGCGCTCGACGATCTGCCGGATGAATACCGGCTTCTGCTGTTGCTGGTGGCCGACGAGGAGTTGAGTTATGAGGCCATCGGCTTGCTGGTCGGGCAATCGCCCGACGCGGTGCGCGGCAAACTGCATCGCGCCCGCAAAACTTTTGCGGTCCTTTTTGAAAAAACCGCCTGAGGAGGCCAAATCATGAAACATAGAATCAAACTTTCCCAGGAACAGCAGCAACAGCACGCTGCCGAAAACCAGGCGCAACAGCAGGCCGCCCGTGAGTTTGCCAGCACCGAGGAATTGCTGCGCTACGATGCCGCGCATACCACCGTACCGCCGGCCATCGCCCAGCGGCTCCAAAAGTCCACCCAACAAACCGGCGCAACCCCGCGGCCGCGTTCGTGGTGGAGAAATCTGCTCGGCAGATAATTCCATGCAACGCTTCTGGCATCGCTTTCTGGCTTCACTCACGCCTGGCGTGCGCGTCCTGTTGTGCCTGATGTCAGCCGTCTATCTGGCAGCCGTGATTGGTCAACTCACGAGCAGCTTTGATTTATACCGCTGGCTGGCGGTGAGCGGACCGAATTTCTGGAACGGCGAAATCTGGCAGCTGGCTTCCTATCCGTTGCTGCCCGTAACGGCTTTAGATTTTGTGTTCAACAGCTTGATGATCGTCCTCCTCGGTGGAATGCTTGAACGCATGTGGTCGCGGGCCGAGTTTTGGACGTTTTGCACCGTGGCCGCGGTCGGGGCTGGTTTGGCCAAAGTGGCCCTGCAATCTTCCAATGCTTTTCCGATGACCGGCATGACCCCGGTGGTTTTCGGATTGCTCGCGGCTTGGGGCTATCTCCTCGGACATGAAAAAATGCCGTTTGTGTTTTTGGGCGAGCTGACCGTGCGGCAAATGGTATTGCTGGCCGGAGTGATCAGTTTTGTGACAGCGTTGTTTTCCGCCGGGCTGGCCAACGCGATCATCATGCTGGCCGGTGGGTTGGCGGGCTTGTTTTACCTTTGGCTGCGCTCAAAAATGCTCATGACTCGTGATAGCCGGGTCGTCAATTCCGAACGCATCAACCGGCTGGAATTATGATTTGCACTGAACCAGCAACCAAAGGCCGGA
>Ga0265338_10003962_pt1 | contig 20398 bp, 17 predicted proteins | sample 42126metaG_FD_193579 | JGI IMG/M metagenome (GOLD analysis project Ga0265338, IMG submission 193579) | Rhizosphere microbial communities from Carex aquatilis grown in University of Washington, Seatle, WA, United States - 4-21-26 metaG | ecosystem: Host-associated > Plants > Roots > Rhizosphere...
CAATCTCTGCGCCAATATGTTCTTCCTGGGCAGCGCCGGACGCTTCCCGCATGTCCAGGGCGGGTTCACCCAGCGCCTAGTGCTGCGCCAGGACCAGGTGATTCCCGTACCCGTAAATACGGACCTTTTACGGCTGTCGGCGGCCGAGCCGCTGTCGGTCGCTATGCACGCAGTGAACAGGGCGGGGCGGCTGTTCGGCCAGCGCGCGATCGTCACGGGATCGGGGCCGATCGGGTTGCTCACCGCCCGGGTGGCGCGCCATGCCGGCGCCGTCGAGGTCGTCTGCACCGATATCGAGGACGCGCCACTCGCCGTCGCCCGCGAGCGCATGGGCGCGTCCGCGACGGTCAATGTGGCCGCCGATCCGGAAGGCCTCGCCGCCTACGGGGCGGATGGCGGCCATTTCGACATGGGCTTCGAGGCGTCGGGCTCGGCCGACGCCCTGGGCTCGCTGTTCAAGGTGGTGCGACGCGGCGGGCGGATCGTGCAGGTCGGCATGCTGCCGCCGGGGACCGCGCCCGTGCCGATTAACCAGCTGCAGGCGCGCGAGATCGAGCTGGTCGGCGCCTTCCGGGCCAACGACGAGTTCCGCCTGGCGGTCGAGCTGATCGTGACCGGCGCCATCGACGTCTCGCCGATCCTGTCCGGGGTCTATCCCCTGGCCGACGCCGTGGCCGCCTTCGAGCGCGCCGGCGACCGGTCGCGGGTGATCAAGCTGCACCTTGCGGTGAATGATCAGGTCGGCGAGGCTCGCGCGCCATGAGCGCGGGGGCCAGGTGAGCACAACCGATCCGGACTCCGAGGCGCCCTGGCCCAAGCCCTGGCGCGGCTGGCTGGTCGCCGCCCTCCTGGGCCTGGCGTCCGTCGCCTCGCAGAGCGACCGCACCGTGGTCAACCTGGCGATCGAGCCGATCAAGGCCCAGTTCCATCTCGACGACACCCATTTCGGCATGCTGCAGGGCATCGCCTTCGGCCTGTTCTACGTGGCCTGCGCCATCCCCATCGGTCGGTTGATCGACCGCTTCCCGCGCACCCTGGTGACCGGGATCTGCGTCGGCCTGTTCAGCCTGTTCTCCATGGGCTCGGGCCTGACCCGCAGCTTCGCCCAGCTGTTCCTCACCCGGGTGGGCGTCGGCGTCGGCGAGGCCAGCGTGACGCCCGCGGCGCTGTCGCTGCTCAGCGACCTCTTCCCGCCGAAGAAGCTCGGCCGGGCCATCGCCGTCTTCTTCATCAGCGCACCGGTGGGCATGGGACTGGGCCTGATCGGCGGCGGAGCGCTGATCCATTGGCTGACCGTGTCGGACGTGCTGAAAGCCGGCCCGTTGGCGGGCATGCAGCCCTGGCAAGGCGCCTTCCTGGTCATCGGCCTGCCGGGGGTGATCCTGGCGCCGTGCTTCCTCCTGATGCGCGAGCCCCGGCGGCGGGGCGACGAGACCCATGCGGGCCTGTCGCTGCGCCAGACCCTGCAGTTGGTCTGGGCGCGGGCCGGCGCCCTGATCCCCATGTTCGCGGGCTTCTCGCTGGTGAACCTGACCTCCTTCGCCTTCCAGATCTGGATGCCGGCGGTGTTCATCCGCACCTACGGCTGGAACCCGGCTCAGGTGGGGCTGGGCATGGGGCTACTGCAGCTGACCTTCGGGACCTCGGGTGTCTTCTTCTCGGGCTGGCTCAGCGACTGGATGGCCGAGCGCGGCATGCTGGACGCCCAGCTCAAGGTGGCGGCCTTCGCCTTCATCGGCTGCGGCGTGCTGGGGACGTTGGCGCCGCTGATGCCCACCGGCGCCCTGGCCCTGGCGCTGTTCGCCCCGGCCCTGTTCCTCAGCAACATGCCCTACCCCTGCGCCGGCGCCTCGATCCAGCTGATCACCCCGAACCGGGCGCGGGCCCAGGTCAGCGCCATCTACGTCATGGTGGTCACCCTGATGGGCCTGGTGGTCGGACCGCTGATCGTCGGGCTGATGAGCGACCACATCTTCACCAGCCCTGCGGGCGTGCGCTTCTCCCTGGCGGTGGTGGTCGGCGCCTCGGCGCCTCTGATGTGCGGCCTGATGCTGCTGGCGGCCGGCCCCTATCGCCGGCTCAGGGCGATGGCGCATTGATCGCCGTGGCGCTGATGGCGGCGGCGCTGGCCGCGCCTGTTCCGGCGGACTGTGCGCCCCGGAACGGCCTCCACTTCATCTGCGGCCCGGTCGGCGCCGAGGACATCGGACGCATTCCAGGAACGCCCTGGCTGGTCGCCAGCGGTCTCAATCTCGGCGCGCCCGCAGAGCTCTCACTGATCGACACCCGCACCAAGCGCGCCCAGCCGCTCTATCCCGCGGCGGGCGGCGCAAAAACCCGATCGACGGCCGACTGCCCCGGCCCGCCGGATCCCGCGACGATGTCCACCGACGGCCTGACCATCCGTGGCTCGATGCTCTACGTCGCCAACCACGGCGACCGGCGGGCCGTCGAGATGTTCCGCCTGGACGCCCGCGGCCGGACGCCCACCGCGACCTGGGTCGGCTGCGCGCCTGTGCCGGCCCACACCCTGCCCAACGCCGTCGTGGCGCTGACGGGCGATCGGCTGATCGTCTCCAGCTTCCACGATCCCGACGATGCGAACGCCTGGGACGAGATGGCCCGCCGGGAGCCCACCGGCTCGCTCTGGGAATGGCGGCCCGGCCATGGCTTCCGGCGCCTGGAGGCGGGCCCGATCTCGGGCGCCAACGGGCTGGAGCTGAGCCCCGACGAGCGCACCCTCTACGTCAGCGCCTGGAGTTCCTCGAAACTGCTCGTCATCGACCTCAAGACCCTGAAGCGTCGCGAGATCGCGTTGGATTTCCTGCCCGACAACATCAAGCGCGCGCCGGGCGGCGGCCTGCTGGTCGGCGGCCAGAAGACCAGCGTCGCCAGCATCGCCGCCTGCCACGGACCCCAGTGCCCCCAGGACTGGCGGGTGGTCCGCCTCGACCCGTCCAGCGGACGGGTGACGCCGCTCGCGGCGCGCCACGGCGACGCCCTGGTCAACTACGCCTGCACCGGGCTGGAAGTGTACGGGACGCTCTACATCACCAACCGGGGCGACAACCGGATCGCCTGGCTGCCCGTTTCCGCCCTGCCCTCGCTGAACTAGAGCCGGTCCCGGATCGGCGTGCGCACGAAGCCTTCAGGGAAGTCCTCAACTTCATTGCCGACGATGGTGTATTCCTTACGTTTTCCGCCGAAGCTTCCCTCCAGCTCCATATAGGCTTGGGGATCGAACAGGGGCGAGGCGCTCATGCCCATGATGCCCGTCGCATCCACCTTGTCGCAGGTGTAGAGGCTGCCCTGCTGGGCGAAGTTCTTGATGCCATGCTCCAGCATGCCGTCCATCGCCGCCTTCAGGGTGTAGTGCATGGTCATGAAGTTGAAGCCGAGGGGGTAGATGTCCTCGACCGTGACTTCGGCCACCCCGCCCTTGCCGCCGACGTCCGGATACATCTTCCAGCCCGGCACCCGCTCGGCGACATAGGCCGCGTCCCTGAGATTGGAGAGCTTCACCACCGTGGTCATCTGGGCGCCCAGCTCCACGGCCATCCGGCAGCGCTCGATCCCCTCGTCCAGCTCGGTGGCGGGATCGGCATTGGTGCGGGCGATCAGGAAGCAGTCCGTCCCCTCCAGGGCGGCCAGGGCGGCGCGGACCTTCTCGTAGTATTTCTCGCGAGGCAGCAGGCTGGTGGACTCCTCCATGTCATCGGCGTCCTCCAGCTGCAGCGCCTTGGCGCCGGCCGCGGCCATCCGCTTGGCGCTGCGGTAGACCGCCAGCGGCCCGCCGAAGCCGTCCTCGATGTCGGCCGCCAGGGGGATGCCGGAGGTCTGGCTGATCCGGCTGGTGATCCACTCGATGTCGGTGAGGTTCGAGAAGCCGTAATCGATGACGCCGTTCATGGCGACCGAGACCTCCCCGCCGCTCAGCATCATGGCCGGAAAGCCGACCATCTCCACGGCCCGGGCCGAGGCGCAGTCATAGACGCAGGGCGCCACCACGCACCGGTCCGCCTCCAGCAGGACCTGCCTCAGCGACTTCGGGGTCATTGCGCTTCCTTCCCATGACAGCATTGTCGGGCGGCGATCTTCGGGCAACGGCGGGCGATGTCCAGGGTCAGTCCTGGCTTGACCGGTCGCGCTGGGCGGCGGCGAAGTCGCGCCGGAAGGCCTCGAAGCGGCCCTCGGCGATGGCGGCCCGCATCCGGCCCATCAGGGCCTGGAAGAAGGCCAGGTTGTGCCAGGAGAGAAGCACCTGGCCCAGGATCTCGTCCGACTTCACCAGGTGATGCAGGTAGGCCTTGGCGTAGTCACGGCTGGCCGGGCAGTCGATGCTGTCGTCGAGCGGCGCCTCGTCCTCGGCGAAGGCGGCGTTCTTCAGGTTGAGCGGACCCTCCCAGGTCCAGGCTTGGCCATGCCGCCCCGAACGGGTGGGCAGGACGCAGTCGAACATGTCGACCCCTCGCGCCGCGGCCTCGACCAGGTCGATGGGCTTGCCGACCCCCATGAGATAGCGCGGCCGGTCCTCGGGCAGCATGGCGGGGGCATAGTCGAGCACCTCGGTCATGCCCTGGTGCCCCTCGCCGACCGCCAGGCCGCCGATGGCGTAGCCGTCGAAGCCGATCTCGATGAGCCGCTCGGCGGACTCCTTGCGCAGCGCCTCGAAGGTCGAGCCCTGCTGGATGCCGAAGAGGGCCTGGCCGTCACGATCGCCGAAGGCGGTCTTGCAGCGGGCGGCCCAGCGGATCGACAGCTCCATCGCCTCCCGCGCCCTGGACTCCTCCGCCGGCCAGGAGACGCACTCGTCCAGCTGCATGACGATGTCGGAGCCCAAGAGGTCGGCCTGGATCTCGATCGAGCGTTCGGGGCTCAGCACGTGGCGCGAGCCGTCGATGTGGCTCTGGAAGGTGACGGCCTCCTCGCGGACCTTGGAGATCTTGCCGAGCGACATGACCTGGAAGCCGCCGGAGTCGGTCAGGATCGGGCCGTCCCAGCGCATCAGCCTGTGCAGCCCGCCCAGCCGCTTCACCCGCTCGGCGCCGGGGCGAAGCATCAGGTGATAGGTGTTGCCCAGCAGGATGTCGGCGCCGGACTGGCGCACCTGGTCCACTGTCAGGGCCTTGACCGTGCCGGCCGTCGCCACCGGCATGAACGCCGGCGTGCGGATCTCCCCTCGCGGCGTGGCCAGCACGCCGGAGCGCGCTGCGCCGTCCCGGGCATGGATGGCGAAGGGGAAGGCGCTCACCCGGCCCGCTCCAGCAGGCAGGCGTCGCCGTAGGAATAGAATCGATAGCCGCCGGCGATGGCATGGTCATAGGCGGCGCGCATGCGCTCCAGGCCGGCGAAGGCCGAGACCAGCATGAACAGGGTCGACTTCGGCAGATGGAAGTTGGTCAGCAACACCTGGGCCGTCCGGAAGCGGTAGCCCGGGGTGATGAAGATCGATGTCTCCTTGGCGAAGGGCCGGATCACCCCATCCTCGCCCGCCGCGCTTTCCAGGAGGCGCAGCGAGGTGGTGCCGACGCAGACGATGCGGCCGCCAGAGGCTCGCGCCGCGTTCAGGACGTCGGCCACGGCCTGGGTCACCTCGCCATATTCGGCATGCATCCGGTGCTCGGACACCTGCTCGACCTTCACCGGCAGGAAGGTCCCCGCGCCGACATGCAGGGTCACCCGCTGCAGGCCGATCCCCCTGGCCGCCAGCCGCCGGGTGAGCTCGGAGGTGAAGTGCAGCCCCGCCGTCGGCGCGGCCACCGACCCCTCCGGATCGGCGAACATGGTCTGGTAGTCGGCCTGGTCGCGCTCGTCCTCGCCCCGACGGGCGGCGATATAGGGCGGCAGCGGCATCACCCCCCGCTCGGCGATGGCCAAATCGAGATCGGGGCCGGAGAGATCGAAGGCGAGGATGATCTCACCTCCCTCCCCCTTTTCCTTCACCGTGGCGTCCAGGGCGCCCAGCAGGCAGGCCCGGTCTGCGCGTTCGCCGAAACGGACGCGGTCGCCCACCTTCAGCCGCTTGCCCGGCTTCATGAAGGCGCTCCAGCGCGAGGGCGAAACGCGCCGGTGCAGGGTGGCCTCGACCGCCACCACGGAGTCCTCCCTCGTCCGCACTCCGGACAGCCGTGCCGGGATCACCTTGGTGTCGTTGACCACCACCACGTCGCCAGCCCGCAGCAACTCGGGCAGTTCGCGAACGATCCTGTCCTCGAAAGCGCCCAACGCGGTGATGTGCAGCAGCCGAGCCGCATCACGCGGCTCGGCGGGACGCAGCGCGATACGATCCTCCGGCAGGTCGAAGTCGAAGTCGGAGACCTTCATCGACGGCGCAATCGCACCCTTCTCCGTCGTGGCCAGGCATGTCCGGGCCATCCAAGCTGAACCTGAAGGCAGCGGAAACGCCGCTCAGGTCTCCGGTCAAGCCGGCGGACGACGCACCGATCAGGCGTCGGCGGCCACCTTCATCGACACGATCTTGCCCGGGGCGCGCGGCGGCTCGCCCACCGGCAGAGCGTCCACGTGCTCCATGCCGTCGGTCACCTGGCCCCAGACGGTGTACTGGCCGTCCAGGAAGGTGGCGTCGTCGAAGCAGATGAAGAACTGGCTGTTGGCCGAGTTCGGGTTGTTGGTGCGGGCCATGGAGCAGGCGCCGCGCATATGCGGCTCCTTGGAGAATTCGGCCGGCAGGTTGGGTTTCTTCGAGCCGCCGCTGCCCGTGCCGGTGGGATCGCCGCCCTGGGCCATGAAGCCTGGGATCACCCGGTGGAACACCACACCGTCATAGAAGCCTTCGCGCGCCAGTTCCTTGATCCGGGCCACGTGCTGGGGGGCCAGGTCAGGACGCAGTTCGATGGTGACCGGCCCGCCTTCGAGCTCGAGGATCAGGGTGTTTTCGGGGTCCGCAGCCATGGGGCGCCTCACAGATCTCATGGGGAGGCGCGCCTTCTAGCCGAGGCCTCAGCTCAATGCCAGTTGGCTGCGGCGACGGCCATAGAGCAGGTAGACCACCACGCCGACGAGGTTCCAGACCAGGAAGGCGACCTGGGTCAGCCGGGCCAGGCTGAAGAACAGATAGATGCAGCCCGCAATGGCGATCGGTCCCAGCACCCAGGCGAGCGGCGTGCGGAACACCCGCCGCCGGTCCGGATCGGTGCGGCGCAGCACCAGCATGCAGGCCGAGACGGCCACGAAGGCGGCCAGGGTGCCGGAGTTGGCCACCTCGGCGATCTGGCCCAGTTGGAACACCCCCGCCACCACGGCCACCACCACAGCGGTGAAGATGGTCATGGCCACCGGCGTATGGGTGCGGGCGTTCACGTTGCTGAGGGCCCGCGGCAGGAGCCCGTCGCGGGCCATGACGAAGAAGATGCGGCTCTGGCCGAACATGAAGGCCAGGATGACCGTCGGCAGGGCGATGACGGCGGCGGCGGCGATGATCCGCGCCGCGCCCGGCGCATGCACGCTGCGCAGGATCAGAGCCAGGGGCTCGGCGCTCTTGGCGAACAGGCCGAAGGGCATGGCGCCCAGGGCGGTGGCGGCGATCAGCATGTAGAGCACGGTGCACACCGCCATGGAGCCGACGATGCCGATGATCAGGTCGCGGCTGGGGTTCTTGGCCTCCTCCGCCGCGGTCGAGACCGCGTCGAAGCCGTAGAAGGCGAAGAAGATCAGGGCGGCGGCGCCCATCACCCCGCGCTGCAGGCCGGCGACCTCATGCGAGCCGAAGCCATAGGGCATGAAGGGCTTGAAGTTGGCCGCATCGAAGTGCGGCAGGGCGATGGCCACGAACACCGCCAGGGCCGCGATCTTGAGGGCGACCAGGAGGCTGTTCACGGTGGCGCTTTCGCGGGTGCCGATGGCCAGGAGGCCCGCGACCACGAAGGTGATCAGCACCGCCGGCAGGTTCACCAGCCCGCCGCCGCCGGGGCCCGTGGTCAGCGCCGTCGGCAGATGTACGCCCAGGGAGTTCAGGAACCCGGTCGCATAGCCCGACCAGCCCACCGCCACCGTGGAGCACACCACGGTGTATTCCAGGATCAGGCTCCAGCCGACGATCCAGGCCAGGCCCTCGCCCAACACCGCATAGGTGTAGGTATAGGCGCTGCCGGCCGCGGGCATCATCGTCGACATCTCGGCATAGGCCAGGGCCGCGCAGGCGCAGACCACGCCGGCGATGACGAACGACAGGATCACTCCCGGCCCCGCCCGGTCGGCCCCCTGCCCGATCAGGGTGTAGATGCCGGTGCCCACGATGGCCCCGACGCCAAGCGCCATGAGATGCGGCCAGCCGAGCGTGCGCTTCAGCCGCCGTTCGCCCCCCGCGTCGACCGCCATGGCGTCGATCGATTTGCGCCGCGTCAGGAAGTTCATGCCCGCGCCCCGGTCCGGACTCGGAAGGTATCCGCGGTTGGCCGGCGCGGCCACAGTCGCTACTTCCAGGCCATGCAATTCCCTTCCCCCCTCGAGCGCGGGCGGCTGGTCCAGCGTTACAAGCGGTTCTTCGCCGATGTGATGATGGAGGACGGGCGCGAGCTGACCGCCCACTGCCCCAACCCCGGCGCCATGCTCGGGCTGAACATGCCGGGCCTGCCCGCCTGGCTGTCGGTCTCGGACTCGCCGACCCGCAAGCTGCCCCACACCCTGGAGCTTGTGGAGGTCGACGGCGGCCTGGTCGGGATCAACACCATGCATCCCAATCGCCTGGTCGCCGAGGCCCTGGCGGCCGGCGCCATCCCGGAACTCGCCGGCTATGCCGAGGTGCGGCGCGAGGTGAGGTACGGGACCAACAGCCGGGTCGATTTCCTGCTGACTGCGCCGGACCGCCCGCCCTGCTGGCTGGAGATCAAGAACTGCCACCTCTCTCGTGGCGGCGGCCTTGCGGAATTTCCCGACTGCGTGGCCGCCCGCTCGCTGAAGCACCTGAAGGAGCTGGCCCGCGAGGTCGAGGGCGGGGCCCGGGCGGTGATGCTCTATGTGATCCAGCGCACCGACTGCGACCTGTTCGACACCGCTCCCGACCTCGACCCCGCCTATGCCGCCGGACTGATCGACGCCACGGGACGGGGGGTGGAGGTGCTGGCCTATGGCTGCGACATTTCCAGCGAAGCCGTCACGCTGAGTCGCCCGATCGCCTGGCGCCAGGCGCGTTCCTGAGCTTCACGCAGGTTCGGTCAGCGCCACAGCCCCGTCCAGCAAGCGCAGGCGTGCGCCGATCACGGCGGCCAGGGCCTCCAGGGCGGGGCTCTCGAAATAGAGCCCGTGGGCGCCCGGCAGGAAGGCGACCGAATAACCGGCTGGATAGGCCTGTTCGAAAACCCGCTCTGGAGCGCCGCCAGCCAGGTAGGGGTTCTGCTCGCTGTGAACGCCAAAGATCAGCGACACCGGCGCCTGGGCAGGGGGAAACCGGCCAGGATCCAGCAGGAACAGCGCTTCCACCTCCCGTCCCGCGGCGACCAGCCTGGCCACGATTTCCTGAGCGATGATCCCTCCCTGGCAGTTGCCGCCGATCCTGATCGGACCGATCGGCTGGAGGACGACGATCTCCTGGACATAGCGCGCCGCCAGGGCGCCCACGGTCGACGGCTCGTAGCGGAAGATCAGGTGGCCGGAGCGCATGCCGTGCACCGTCACGCCGGGCCCGAGCGCCGCCGCCAACCGTTCGTGCTCCTCATCGCCCTGGAAGCACCAGAACAGCGGCGGCCGGCCAGGACCCGCGCCCCGGGTGAAGATCAGACTCTCGGGCGTGCGCCGCGTTCCGGTCCAAGCGGCAAGATAGGTCAGCTGCTTGCGGGCGATGGTCTCCGCCAGGGTGGGCTCCGGCGCAGGGCCCGTCGCCTCGGCGCCCAGCAGCCGTCGGAGATGGATGGCGAGCAGTTCGATGGTGTTGGCGGTGGCCGCGGTCTCTGCGGTCAGCTCGACGCGGAACTCAGCCTCGACGGCCAGGAATAGGTTGGCGGTCTTCAGAGAGTCCGCGCCAAGGTCGATCAGGGTCTCACGCACACCGAACATATCCTCGATGGCCAGTTCGCGGCGGAACAGGTCGTGCAACTGGGTCTCGATCCCCGGGCCAGGCGGTTTGGACGCCCGCCCGCCATGGAGCAAAGCAAGACGTGGCGGATCGGGCAGAGCCGTCCGGTCGCGCTTGCCGTTGGCCGACAGCGGTATGGCCGGGATGAAGATGACGGCCGACGGGGTCATGTGCGCGGGCAGTCTGGCCCCCACGAAGGCAGCCAGCGCTTCGGGCGCTGGCGGCATGGCCGCGTCTTCGGGCGCCACATAGGCCACGAGAATGTCCTGGCCGGCCCCGTTGCGGCGCAGAGCCACGGCGGCGTCCCTCACCCCGGCATGGGAACGCAGGCAGGCCTCGACCTCGCCCAATTCGATGCGGAAACCGCGCAGCTTCACTTGGTCGTCAGCCCGACCGAGATAACGGATTCGGCCGTCCGGCAGCATGGCGGCCAGGTCGCCGGTGCGATAGGCGCGCACAGCCTTCCGCCCATCGGGGCGAACCAGCCTGAACCGCTCGGCCGTCAGATCCTTGCGGCGGAAATAGCCGCGCGCGACGCCGGCGCCCGAGAGCCAGAGCTCGCCGTTGGCGCCGCGCCGGACCGGCCGCTCGTCCTCGTCCAGGATGAAGGCGCAGGTGTTGTCCATCGCCCGGCCGATGGTGATGGCCTGTCCCGGGACATGTCGGTCCACGGTGGCGAGCACCGTGGCTTCGGTTGGGCCGTAGGCGTTGAAGAAAGCCCGCCCTCCTGAGCCCCAACGCTCGGCCAGATCGGGCGGACAGGCCTCGCCGGCGACGATCACGTGGGTCAGGCAGGGGTAGTCGTACGCCGGCAGGGTGGCGAGGGCCGAGGGCGTCAGCGAGAGGTGGGAGACCCTCGCATCGCGGATCAGCCGGCCCAGCGGCCCGCCTGCCATGGTCGCGGCTTCGGGCGGGACCACCAGACAGGCGCCCGCTGCCAAGGTCATGGCCATCTCGCCGACCGCCACGTCGAAACCGAAGGCGCTGACGTGCGAGACCCTGCTGCCTGGGTCGATCTCGAAGAGCGCCGCAGCCGTGCTGGCGAAATTGGCCAGGGCTCCGTGCTCGATCACCACGCCCTTCGGCTGGCCCGTGGTGCCGGAGGTGTAGATGACGTAGGCGGGCGAAGTGGCGGGAAGGGCTGGCCAGACCCGATCCCAGCTTTCGGCCAGCGCCAAGCCCGCGGGGTCGATCACCCGGACATCCGGATCCTCAACCGACCCGGCTGGCGCTATGGCGACGCGCGCCCGGGCGTCGGCGAGCATGAAACGCTGGCGCTTGGGCGGAAGCCCGGGATCAACCGGCAGATAGACGCCCCCGGCAAGCAGCGCCCCCACGAAGGCCGCGGCGCGCCAAGCCGTCCGGTCCAGGCTCACCGGCGTCATGTCTCCGGCTTCGAGGCCCGCTGCGACGAGGGCATCGGCGATCGCAGCAGCGCGGCGCATCAAGTCGCCATAGGTCAGCGCCGTCCCACCGCACTGCACAGCCGGCGCATCCGGCCGGCGGCGAGCCTGGTCCAGGATCATGTTGGCGAGACAGGCCGGCTCGGGGAGTGCGGCCGCCCGGCCCTGCGAGATCGACCAGACGACGCGGCCCTCGCCGGCCCGTTCCCGGTCCGCCAATCCCGCCAGCGCCTGCGATCCCACCTTGCCGATCTCGGCGGGGCCGAGGCTGACGAAGACGTCTCCGGACGCCAGGTGGTCGAGCGCCGCCCCGGCCATCTGATCCAGTTCCGCCAGGCGCACGCACGGTGCTCCGGAAATCTGAAGGGCGCCGGCGAGAACCTCATAGCCGCCGGCCAACTCGCCGGGCGAAGGCAGGGGCGCCAACAATACAAGGTCGGCCGCAGAAAGCGCCTGGGCGAACCGCTGGGCCAGGCGCGCCACGCCGCTGTGCAGTCGGGTTGCGAAGGCGACCACCAGCTTTCCCCCGCTCTTCACGTTCGCGCGGGCCACCTTGAGCACGGCATCGATCTCGATGGGGTGATGAGCGAAATCATCGAACAGCTCGACGCCCGCCGCCTGTCCGAGCCGGTTCCAGCGCCGCTCGACGCTTTGGAATTCGGCCAAGGCCGAGGCGATGGTCCCGAAAGGAACGGCGAGTTCGAGGGCCATGGCGATCACGCCCAGGGCGTTTCGGACGTTGTGCAGCCCGGCGAGGGGCAAGCTCACCTCGCCGAGCGCATCGCCGCGATGGAGCACTTCGAAGACGCTCAGGGTCGGGCCCTGCAACCGCATCAGGCCCCGGACGTCATTGGCTGGTCCCAGGCCAAAGCTCGTCACCGGGCCAGAGCGCGCGACCGCCAGCGCCATCGCCCCGGGATCGTCGCCGCATAGCGCCACGACCCCGCCGTCGGGAGTGCGGGCGACCAGGCTCCGGAAGGCCCGAACCAAGCCGTCCTGGCCGCCGTAGTGCTCCAGATGCTCGTCATCCAGGTTGGTGACCAGGCAATGGGCTGGCCGCCAGGCCTCGAGGGCGCCGAAGGCCTCGCAGGCCTCCAATACAAATGGCGCGCCGGGCGACCAATTGGCGTTGAGGCCGTCCAGGGACGGAGAGGCGGCGCCCAGGTAGTGGCCGGGATTGCGCCCTGCCCGCCGCAGCACCAGGGCCAGCATGGCGCCGGTGGTGGTCTTGCCATGGCTACCGGCGACGGCCACGACTTCGCGCGCCGACAACAGCTCCCCCAAGGCCTCCGCCCGCGTCCGGACCTCGAGGCCCGCTGCGCGGGCGGCCTTCAGCTCCTCATTGCCCGAGGTGATGACCGGCGTGATCACCACGCGACCGGCGCCGCTCACGTGGCTGGCGTCATGGCCGATCCGGATGTTCGCGCCCAGACGTTCCAGGGAGCGAAGCGCAGGCCCGTCGGACGCGTCGCTGCCGCTGACGGCGTGTCCGGCCGAGATCAGAAGGCGCCCCAGCGCGCTCATGCCCGACCCGCCGGCGCCGATCAAATGGACCCTTGAGGTCTCCACAGCGCCTCGCTCAGAAGTCTCCAAGATCGTCCTTCAAAGCATACTCTCCGATGCGGCGCAGCTCTTCGAAAACCCGGTAGCGGCCGTAGACGCTTTCCCACCAGTCGCGCGCCTGCACGCCGTCATCCGGCGACAGCATCACCAGTTCCACCGACTGTGGGAAGAACCGTCGCGCGGTCATGCGCGCCCGGCGCGCATGGAACGGCCGGCTGACGATGGCCAAGGCCTTGATCCTGTTCCAGCCGACCTCGCGCCCAAGCAACTCGGCGCTGAGGCGGAAGTTTTCGAGGGTGTTGCGTGCGTCCGGCTCCAACAGCAGGGCCTCTTCCGGCACGCCCTGCTCGGCGGCGTAGGCGGCGAGGGTGCGCCATTCCGGCTCGTCCTCTTCGCCCGTCGGGCCGTGGCCGGTGATGAGAATCCGCGGGGTCAGACCCCTGCGGTAGAGTCCGATCGCAGGATCCATATTGCTCACCGCCTGCGATCCCAGCACCACCGCGCCGTCCACCGCCCGCGGCTCGTCGCGGATGAACAGGAAGTCGGTGATGGCCTGGCGCGTCTGCATGGTCCGCCGTTGTCTCAATTCATTTTGTGACTAAATCCTGCGAGACTGGCGAGCTAGAATCCCGCCCGCCCGCGTAACCCGGACCCCGACATGAGCGACAGCGACGTCCTCGACATCCCGACCCGCACCTCGCAGATCAAGCTGCACGACGCCGAAGGGTTCGAGGGCATGCGCCGCGCCGGCAAACTGGCGGCCGAGTGCCTGGACCTGCTGGTCCCGGAGGTGAAGCCGGGGGTGGTGACCGACGACCTGGACCGCATGGCCCGCGAGTTCATCCTCGACAACGGCGCCCTGCCCGCCTGCCTGTTCTACCGGGGCTACCCCAAGACCCTCTGCATCTCGCCCAATCACGTGGTCTGCCACGGCATACCCTCCGACCGGGCGCTACGCGAAGGCGACATCATCAACATCGACGTCACCGTGGTGCTGGATGGCTGGCACGGCGACACCAGCCGCATGTATGGCGCGGGCGAGGTCTCCCCTCGGGCGCGGCGCCTGGTGGACGTCACCCATGAAGCCATGATGCGCGGCATCGCCGAGGTGAAGCCAGGCCGGACCTTCGGCGACATCGGCCACGCCATCCAGCGGTATGTGGAGGCCCAGCGCTGCTCGGTGGTGCGCGACTTCTGCGGCCATGGCCTGGGGCAGGTGTTCCACGACAACCCGAACGTGCTTCACTATGGCGCGCCGGGCTCGGGCGCGGTGCTGCGGCCGGGCATGTTCTTCACCGTCGAGCCGATGGTGAACCTGGGCAAATATGCGGTGAAGCTGCTGAACGACGGCTGGACCGCTGTCACCCGTGACAAGTCCCTCTCGGCGCAGTTCGAGCACGCGGTGGGCGTCACCGAGACCGGCGTGGAGATCTTCACCCTCTCGCCCAAGGGCCTGGACCGGCCGCCGATCCAGGGCGGGGAGTAGCCGGCTGGCCGCTCAGCCGCGCATTTCCCGCAGGGCAGTCCGCGCGGCCGTGGTGGTGGTCGCCGTTTTGGCCCTCCTGGCGGTGGGCGCCATGCTGAAGCGTAACCAACGCCTGCCCGCCACGACCCCGACAGCGAGCGTCCAGGTGAACTAGGATCGAGATGAGCCCTGCCACCCCTTCCGAATTGATCGACGGCCGGATCAGGGAACTGGGCGATTGGCGCGGCGAGACCCTCGCCCGCGTCCGCGCCCTGATCAAGGAGGCGGCGCCCGACGTGGTTGAAGAGTGGAAATGGCGCGGCGTCCCGACCTGGTATGCGGACGGCATGATCTGCACCGGCGAGACCTACAGGGCCGTGGTCAAGCTCACCTTCGCCAAGGGCGCGGCGCTAGAGGACCCCAAGGCCCTGTTCAATTCCAGTCTGGATGGCAATGTCCGCAGAGCCATCGACATCCATCAGGACGAGGAGCTGGCCGCCGAGGCCTTCAAGGCGCTGGTGCGGGCGGCGGTGGCGCTGAACCGATCAAAGTGACTTCGACCCGCGCCTTGCGAAGCGAACAAATAAAGAACATGATGCCGCCTTCTCGGAGCGGGTCATGGCGGATTCGGGGGAAGTGCGGGAGGCCTGGAGCAGCGAGCTGCTGTTCGCCCCGCCCGCTCCTTCGCCCAAGCCCAAGCCGCATCATCTCGGCCATCGCGAGAGGCTGCGCGAGCGGGCGCTGAACGCGGGCTTCCCGGCGCTGGCCGACTACGAGGCGCTGGAACTCTACCTTTTCCGCTCGTTTCCGCGGGGAGACGTCAAGCCGCTGGCCAAGGATCTGCTTGCCCGATTTGGAACCCTGACAGGAGTGTTGGCGGCCTCCATCGACGACCTCTGCACCGTGCGCGGCGTCGGCCCCCAGGCGGCGCTGGATCTGAAACTGGTGCATGAACTGGCCCAACGCATGGGGCTGGACTCCATGAGCAAGCGCACCGTCATAAGCTCGTGGAGCGCGCTCCTCGCCTATATCAAGCTGGCCTTGGCCCACGAGCCCAGGGAGCAGTTCCGCGTGCTGTTCCTCGACAAGAAGAACCAGCTGATCGTCGACGAGGTGATGAACCAGGGCACGGTCGATCATGCGCCGGTCTATCCACGTGAAGTGGCCCGCCGCGCCCTGGAGCTGGCGGCCTCGGCGGTGATCCTGGTGCACAACCACCCCTCGGGGGATCCCACCCCGTCCCAGGCCGATGTCGACATGACCCGCCAGGTGATCTCGGCTTGCCGCACCCTGAACCTCGCTGTGCACGACCATCTGGTGGTCGGCCGCGACGGTGTCGCCAGCTTCAAGGCGCTCGGGCTGATTTAGCGCTTCTTTTCGCGTTCAGACGCCATTCAGGCCGGGAGGATCAACTCTGGGTCCGCTTCTGCGTTGTAGCTAAGACGGAACAATACCGGAGACTCCCCATGAAACGCACTCTGTTGGCTGCATCCCTCGCCCTGGCGACCGCCACGGGCGGTGTCGCGGCCATTCCCCAGACGGCCAGCGCCCAGGCCGTCGTGATCGGCCCCGGCGGGGTCGGCATCTACGCCTACGGCGGACACAGGTACTGCTGGTATGACGCCGGTTGGCACGGGCCCGGCTGGTACTGGTGCGGCTATGGCTGGCGCCGCGGCTTCGGCTGGGGTGGCGTCTATGGCTGGCGCGGCTGGTCGCGCGGCGGCGGCGGCCACTACTACGGCGGCGGCCATTACGGCGGCGGCCACTATGGCGGCGGCGGCCACTGGTCCGGCGGCCATGGTGGCGGCGGCGGTGGCGGTCATGGCGGCGGTGGCGGTGGCCATGGCGGCGGTGGCGGTGGCCATGGCGGCGGCGGCGGCCACCACCACTAAGGTCCGAGCGTTCGGCGCGGCCGGCCTGCACCGGCCGCGCTCCTCGGAACGCCTGCGCGGGCTTCCCCCCGACGGGGAAAACCTTCTAAGACCCTCCTCGCCAGGAGGGACCATGCGCGAGCATCTGACGTTCTACATCGGCGGCCAATGGGTTCGGCCTGCCGAAGCCAAGACAATCGACGTGATCAATCCGGCGACCGAGGAAGTCTGCGGCCGCGTCAGCGCAGGCTCCGCCGCGGACGTGGATCGCGCGGTGGCCGCCGCCAAGACGGCGTTCAAGACCTGGCGCAAGACCTCCCGCGAGGAGCGGCTGGCTCTTCTCAATCGCATCGTCGAGGCCTTCCAGGCCCGCGTCGGCGACATGGCCGAGACGATCACCCAGGAGATGGGAGCGCCGGCGTGGCTGTCCCAGGGCACCCAGGCCCCCATCGGCATCAACCACTTCAAGTCGGCGATCGGTGTGCTCGAGCGCTATGAATTCGAGGAGGACCGCGGGACCAGCCGCGTGCTCAAGGAGCCGATCGGGGTCTGCGGCTTCATCACCCCGTGGAACTGGCCGATCCACCAGATCTGCGCCAAGGTCGCGCCGGCCCTGGCGGTCGGCTGCACCGTGGTGCTCAAGCCCTCCGAGATCGCCCCCTTCTCGGGCCAGGTCTTCGCCGAGATCATGGAGGCGGCCGGGACCCCGCCCGGCGTGTTCAACCTCGTCCAGGGCGAAGGCCCGGTGGTCGGCGCTAGGCTGTCGGCCCATCCGGACGTGGACATGGTCTCGATCACCGGTTCGACCCGCGCGGGCATAGAGGTCGCCAAGGCCGCCGCCCCTACCCTCAAGCGCGTGCATCAGGAACTGGGGGGCAAGTCGCCGAACATCGTGCTGGAGGACGCCGACTTGACCCCGGCCATCACCGGCAGCGTCAACGGGGTGATGCAGAACTCCGGCCAGTCCTGCCGGGCCCCCACAAGGATGCTGGCGCCCAATGCGCTGATGGACCAGGTCTGCGCCATCGCCAAACAGGTCGCCGAGACCTGGACGCCTGGCGATCCGGCCGGCAACGCCCGCATGGGCCCGGTGGTCTCCGAAGCCCAGTGGAACAAGGTGCAGGGCCTGATCCAGAGCGGCATCGACGACGGCGTCACCGTGGTCACTGGAGGCCTGGGCAAGCCCGAAGGGCTGGAGACCGGCTATTTCGTCAAGCCCACAATCCTGGCGGGCGTCACCAATGACATGGCGGTGGCGCGCGAGGAGATCTTCGGGCCGGTGCTCTGCATCCTGGGCTACGACACCCTGGACGAGGCCATCGCGGTCGGCAACGACACCGACTACGGCCTGGCCGGCTACGTCCAGAGCCGCGACATCGAGAAGGCCCGGGCCGTCGGCCGCGAGATCCGCGCCGGCTACATCAGCCTGAACAATGCAGGGCTGGACCTGAACGTGCCTTTTGGCGGCTACAAGCAGTCGGGCAATGGCCGGGAATTCGGCGATCACGCCTTCTCGGAATTCCTGGAGCTGAAGTCGGTCCTGGGCTGGAACCCGGCCTAGATCAGGGCGGCGCAGCGCTGCAGGCGGCGTCGGCCAATTGGGCGTCCAGGGCCGTGGCGGCGCGGCCCACGTGGCAGACCTGCTGGCCGTCCGGCGCTTCGGTGCAGACGCAATCGGCGCGAAGGCCAGGGCCCGCAGGCCCCACCGACCAGGGGGCGCCGGCGACCCACGGCGTGCGTCCATGGGTCGTCGAAAACGCGACCGTGGCCGAGCTCGACTGGCCGATCGGGATGTTCACCACGCCATAGGCGCTGCGATAGCCGTCCGAGCCCACGCCTGCGCCGACCTCGCCGTGGATCTGACGATCCTGCTTGCCCTGGTCGGGGTAGCGAAGCGGTTCGCCAGGCGGCTTGGCGGCAGCGGGCAAGGTCACGTCGGACTTGTCGCCCAGCCAGGCGGCGATCTTCTGGTCGGTGGTCTGGGAGGCGGTGCTGACCGGAGCCGAATCCTGGGCGGTATCGGCGGCCAGGGCCGAACCGGAGAGGGCCATGACGCTCGCGGCCAGGAGAAGCAGACGGGGACTCATCGGATCATTCCTCGGCCGGACGGCCCGGAAAGTCTACGCCAATTGCGGCGGCCGTGCGTCGCCCTCGTCACAAACCTTGAACCAGGCCGTTCAGCCGGGCGCGTGGCGGCGCTTGGCCAAGGCATCGAAGGCCATCAGCTCCTCGAGCAACGGCTCGAAGTCCTTCAGCGGCACCATGTTGGGCCCGTCGGACGGCGCGCTGTCGGGGTCGGCATGGGTCTCCATGAACACGCAGGCCACGCCCACGGCCACAGCGGCGCGGGCCAGCACCGGCACAAACTCCCGCCGCCCGCCCGAGGCCTGCCCCTGGCCGCCGGGCTCTTGAACCGAATGGGTGGCATCGAACACCACCGGACAGCCGATCTCGGCCAGGATCGGCAGGGCCCGCATGTCGGACACCAGCGTGTTGTAGCCGAACGAGACCCCGCGCTCGCAGGCCATGACATTGGGATTGCCCGCATCGGTGACCTTCTCGATCACGTTCTTCATGTCCCAGGGGGCGAGGAACTGGCCCTTCTTGACGTTCACCGCCCGGCCCGTCTTCGCGGCGGCGATCAGCAGGTCGGTCTGGCGACTGAGGAAGGCGGGGATCTGCAGCACGTCCACCGCCTCGGCGACGGCCTGGCACTGCTCGGCCTCGTGCACGTCGGTCAGGGTGGGCAGGCCCAGGCTTTCGCGGATCTCGGCGAACACCGGAAGCGCCGTCTTCAGCCCCACGCCGCGAGCTCCTCGGGCGGAGGTGCGGTTGGCCTTGTCGAACGAGGTCTTGTAGATCAGCCCGATCCCCAGCCGGCCGGAAATCTCCTTCAGCGCCTGAGCGGTTTCCAACGCGTGGGCGCGGCTCTCCATGGCGCAAGGCCCGGCAATGATCGATAGCGGCAGGGCGTTGCCGATCCGCACGGCGGTCCCGCCGGGCGCCTGCACTTGCACGATGGCGTTGGGCTTCATCCCGCCCGCCTAGCCCGCGCCCCCCGAACTGGCAAGCGCGCCGGTCTTGCACGGCCTTGGCCCAGGCCTTAGCGTCGCGCCCTCCATGGCAAGCCAAGTTCTCCCCCAAACCGTTCGCCCGAGCGTCATCGAGGCCATCGGCGACACCCCCCTGATCCGTCTGAGACGCGCGTCCGAGCTCACCGGCTGCGAGATCTGGGGCAAGGCCGAGTTCATGAATCCGGGCCAGTCGGTCAAGGACCGCGCGGCCCTGGCCATCATCCGCGACGCCGAACGCCGGGGCCTGTTGCAGCCCGGCGGCCTGATCGTGGAGGGCACTGCCGGCAACACCGGCATCGGCCTGACCATGGTCGGCAAGGCGCTGGGCTATCGCTCCACCATCGTGATCCCCCGCACCCAGAGCCAGGAGAAGAAGGACGCCCTGCGCCTGCTGGGCGCCGAACTGATCGAGGTGGACGCCGTCCCCTATGCCAATCCGATGAACTACGCCCGGTATTCGGGGACCCTGGCCGAAGAGCGAGCCAGGACCGAGCCCAACGGCGCCATCTGGGCCAACCAGTTCGACAATGTCGCCAACCGCCAGGGCCACTACGAGTCCACCGGCCCGGAAATCTGGTCTCAATCGGAGGGCAGGCTCGACGGCTTCATCTGCGCCATCGGCTCGGGGGGCACCTTGGCGGGCGTCGCCATGGCCCTGCGAGAACGCAATCCAGACATCAAGATCGGCCTGGCGGATCCCTTGGGCTCGGCGCTGTTCAACTGGTATTCGGCGGGCGAGCTGAAGGCCGAGGGCTCCTCGATCACCGAGGGCATTGGCCAAGGGCGGGTCACCGCCAACCTCGACGGCCTGGGCGTGGACTTCGCCTATCAAATCCCCGATCCGGAGGCGCTTGAGATCGTGTTCGACCTGGTTCAGCACGAGGGCATGTGCCTGGGGGGCTCGTCGGGGGTGAACATCGCCGGCGCCATCCGCATGGCGCGCGAGCTGGGGCCCGGCAAGACCATCGTCACCATCCTGGCGGATTTGGGCC
>Ga0265338_10003963_pt1 | contig 20396 bp, 17 predicted proteins | sample 42126metaG_FD_193579 | JGI IMG/M metagenome (GOLD analysis project Ga0265338, IMG submission 193579) | Rhizosphere microbial communities from Carex aquatilis grown in University of Washington, Seatle, WA, United States - 4-21-26 metaG | ecosystem: Host-associated > Plants > Roots > Rhizosphere...
CACGTCCAACGACAACTAGAACGGGCACACCTGGTGTTTCAGGCCCACGGCTTCGAGCACTGGGCGGGTAATTTCTTCCTGTTCCAAGGCTTCGCGAATCGCGGGTTTGGCCCGGTCGAAATAACCTCGGGCCAAGGGACACGTCAGCGGATCACAGGGATGTCCTTCGCGCACACAAACCTTCGCCTTCGCCGTGAGTGTCACGGCGCGCAGCTTCAATCCGCCCTGGCGCAAATCAGCCAAGGCCTTTTCGGCGATGCTTCGTCCGACCGTGCGGGCCGTCAGATAGAAGATGCGTTCGAGTTTTCCTTCTTCCAACGCTTTGACCGCCGGGAACAAGGTGGAAATGGTTTTCCCAATGCCAGTGGGGGCGGCGAGAAATGATCGGCCGCCATTGGACAGGACACGATACACGGCTACTGCGAGTTCGCGTTGTCCGGGACGATATTGCGGGAATGGAAAAGCCAACGCGGCGATGGAGGCATCCCGGGCGAGACACCAATGATGACGTTCTCGCAGCCAGCCGACATATTCGGTAGTGGTGACTGTAAAGAAATCGGATAATTCCTCGAAAGAAAAAGTCTGATGAAACTCGGTGACCTTGCCTGCGGGCAACTCCAGATACACGAGTTGAAGGACAAGTTCCTTTAAGGCGTTCTCGCGCGCATGCATGAACCCGTAGAATTTTGCCTGCGCCCAGTGCAGCGGATCCGCTTCACGATCCCAAGATGCCGAAACGGTCTTTATTTCCTCCAGCACGACGCGTTCGGATGTGATGAGCAAACCATCAATCCGCCCCCGGATCAGCAGCGTGAATTCATCGACATCCACGCTGTGTTCAACGGGTAGTTCAATGAGATAACCTGTCGGCCGGGACCGTTGGATTTTCTGGTGACCGCGAATGCCGGCGAGCGCTCGGTCCGAACCCACAAACTCGCGCTCGCCGCCGAGATCACCCCGCCGCAGGACAAATTCCACCAAGTCCCGCACCGAAACGGTGTGGATTGGTTTCGCCACACCCTCGCTCATGGCGTGTTCCACTCTTCCTCCGGGAACAGGAGCGGGCCCTCTGTGGAACCAAAAACGGTCTGAGGATGTTGTCCTCCTGGGAAGGACGCTTTGTTAAGAAACTGTCCTTTTGGGGAGGACACTTGGTTCATTTCAATATCGACATCAGAATTTATCGGTGGCTGAAGGGCGCTCTGCTCTGCGGTATGGAACGGCAAAGTGCGTCGCAGCTTGGCTTGAATCAAAGTGACGACGGTTTCGAGGTCAGCGTCCCGGGTTTCCCGGTCGTAACCGTGAACCAAGGCCTGAGTCCGTTCACCGATCCAAGCGACAAATCCCCCGGTGTCACCGCCCAACACCTTCAACAATCTCGACTCCACCTCCCCGGAGATCCCGTCGAGAGTTGCAATGGCACCCAACCGCCCATGCCACCAGCCTGCAGGCATGGCATGCGATCCGAAGGATGGATTGAGGGCGAGCCACAGCAATCGAACCAATGCGGCACGAAGATAAACCACGCCACTGCCGCACGGCCCAAACTCCTGCCATCCAATCGCCGGAGCTTTCGTAACCGCTATTTCCAAGCTTTGGTTAACGGTGCGCCAAACCAGGAAACGGGGTGGGCCGACCCAGACCCCGGCGCGATTGAACTTTGGTTTGAGTGTTCGCAACAATTCAGCTTCGCGGGCAAGCGCGGCGACTTCGTCGGAACACTCCTCCAATTCAATACGTATCACCTGCTGCAATAAACGCAATTGTCGGCGTCGCATCCGGTCCGGATTGGCAACCCGATAACTGCCAAGGCGATGCCGCAGGCTCTTGGCTTTGCCCACATACAAAACGGTGTCGGCGATCCCATGCATCAGGTAAACGCCGGGCTTCTCCGGCAGTTGCCGGAAAAAATCCGCACCCAACCGCTCGACGAGCGGTCGGGAATCAGGCCAAAAACGTTGTTGTTGCGGTTGCATAGCGTTCGGGTCGCCGATTGTGAATATCATATCGTTGACACAAGTGAAAGGGCATACTAGCTATTTAGCTAGATATGGAAGAATTAACGGAAATCCAGCGCCGCGTGTTTGAATTCATCGCGGACACGCTCGCCAGCGGTCGCTCGGCCCCGATCCCACGCGAAATTTCAGACAAATTCGGCTGGAGCAGCAAAAGGGCGGCCGAATGCCACATCGAGGCCCTCATTCGCAAAGGCCGATTAACCTCGGAAGCCGGCAAGGCCCGATCGCTGCGAGTGGTGGAATCCTTCCGACCGGTTCGAAAGACCGTGGTGGAGATTCCGCTCTTGGGCTCCATTCCTGCCGGCTTCGGCGAGGATCGGGAACAAGAGGCTGACGAATGCGTGCCGGTCACCATTGAAAGCATCGGGTTCAAGCCGACGCGGAATACATTTGCCCTGCGGGTCGTCGGTGACTCCATGATTGGCCGGCATATCTGCGAAGGGGACATCGCCGTGTTTGAACACGGCCCGGATCCGCGTTCCGGCCAGATTGTGGCCGCGCTCGTCGACCGGAAGAACACGCTCAAGACGTTCCTGGTCAAGAATGGCAAACCGTATCTGAAAGCCGAGAACCCAAAATACCCCAACCTCATTCCTTCGGAGGAACTGGTGATTCAAGGCGTGTTCCGGGCCTTGATCCGCCGAGCCAAAGAATGAGAGGTAAGACACCTTTGACCTTCCCTTAAGCGCATCCTTGGGCGCGCTGAGTTGTTGTGATGCCGCCACGTACCATAGTCCATCTGGATGCCGACGCCTTTTTCGCCGCAGTCGAACAGGCCTCGGACCCGAAGTTGCGTGGCAAACCGATCGCTGTGGGTGGCGAAAAGCGCGGCATCATTGCGTCAGCCTCGTATGAAGCTCGGAAGTTCGGTGTGTACACACCCATGCCGACGATGCGGGCACGAAAGCTTTGTCCAAAACTGCTCGTCTTGTCCGGAGACTATGAGCGATATGAACAGTTTTCAAAATGGATGTTTGGTTACTGCTACGACTTCACGCCGGATGTGGAACAGACGTCGATAGACGAAGGCTACTTTGACCTGTCGGCCAACCACAAAAAGCCGGCCGTCGAAATTGCGCTGACGATCCGGAAAGCCATCGGACAGAAACTTAAAATCAGTGTCAGCGAAGGCATCGCCTCGAACAAACTCGTCAGTGCGATTGCTTCAAAGCTGAACAAGCCGGCGGCCTTTAGTGAAATTGTTGCCGGCGGCGAGATCGGCTTTCTTCATCCTTTACCCAACAAGTGGTTGCCCGGAATCGGCCCAAAGACGAGTGCTCGTCTCAATGCCGCCGGCCTGGCTCGGATCCAGCACATTGCTGCAACCCCGCTGGAAATGTTGCAGCTGGTCCTGGGCAATCAAGCGGCGACGATCCGCCAATTCGCCCAAGGCATTGACGATCGCCTGCTGATTCCCGCACGCGAACCCCAGAAAACCTTCAGTCATCAGGAAACGTTCGGTAAAGATTTGACCGACGAAGAATACGTCGAGGCCGTGTTGCGCCGGATGGCGGATGATCTGTTCGCCAAAGTGCGGGGAGAAAAACAAACGATCCGCACGCTCAACGTGCGGGTTCGGTACAACGACATGGGCGAAGATCAGGTTAGCGAAAGTCTCGCAGAGCCTAGCGATCTCGAAACTGACATTTACGGCCGGTTGCATGGCATGTTGCGGAAGGCGTGGAAACGCCGGGTGAGCCTGCGGTTGGTTTCGTTGAAACTGTCCAATATTTATGATGGTCGGTTTCGCAGTGAACTCCCGCTGGATGTTCCGGCGCAGCGCCAAGACGCAAGAGTTCGGCTCGCGGCGGTGGTTGATGAACTGCGTCACGCGCGCGGGCGATCCGTCATTCTTCGTGGACACGATTTTCGGTTGTTGCACCCGCCGACGGAAACCATTGCCGCCAGTCCCGTCGCACCAATTATCCGTCAGCGGATCATTCCGGCAAAACAAGTCGCACCGTATGTTCCTTTGCGCGTTCGCAGTCATTATTCATTTCTCGACTCGATGCTGTCGCCGACGGCAATTGTTGAGTTGGCGAAGCGAAACGGCATGTCGGCGGTCGCGCTGACTGACATTGGAAATCTTCATGGCGCCGTTGAATTCACCGAAGCCGCGAAGAAGGAGGGCATCAAACCAATCCTCGGCGTGGAATTGCGGGTGGGTGAACATCCGTTGCTGCTCTACGTCGAATCGGCTGATGGCTACCACAACCTCTGCCGACTGCTTTCCCGCCATGCCGAACGGACACACCGAAACAGTGACGAAGCTTCAGTCGTAGGGCAACAGCGTCGTCCTTACTTCCTGAGTGAATTCGAGGGTCTTACCGACGGACTAATCGCCGTCGGCAACGATCCTGAACTGGCCAGAATATTCCCTGACCGTTTTTACCGAATGGTCAGTGCGGCGAAGGTGCCGGAGGATTTTCCCGCAGTGGCCTGCCCGGCGATTCATTACACGGCCCCGAATGACCGCCAGCATTACGACATCATCCAAAGCATTCGGACACTGACCCTGCTGCGCGAGGAGCATCCACATAAACGAAGCGATGGCCGGTTGCACTTCCGCTCGCCGATTGAGATGGCGAATGCCTCCAGGGAAAATCCGGAATGGATTCGGCACACAAACGAAATCGCCGAACGTTGCCATTTTGAACTCCCCTTCGGAAAACCCCAGTTCCCCGCTTATCAACCGGCGGATGGATCAACCGCCAAAGACTTTCTTTGGCATCTGGTCATGCAGGGTCTGCAGGCCCGATATGGATCGCGAGCAGGTCAGTTTCATGCCCAGGCGAAGGAAGAACTCAGCATCATCAGCGACGTGGGTTACGAGGATTATTTCCTGATAACCTGGGACTTTCTGCAAGAATGCCGGCGGCGGGGCATTGACTGGATCACGCGCGGCAGCGCGGCGGACAGTCTGGTCTGCTATTGCCTAGGCATCAGCGGCGTTTGCCCCATTCGTTTTGATCTCTACTTTCGGCGGTTCCTCCACAAGGAACGCATGGCACTGCACAAACTCCCGGATATCGACATCGATTTCGCCCATGACGTCAAAGACGACGTGGTGGAACTCATTTTCAAGAAGTATGGCCGGGGACAGTGTGCCGTAGTGGGTGGGTTTTCGACATTTCAGGCCCGCAGCGCCTTTGCAGAGGTAGCCAAAGTGTTGGGAGTCGCCGAACGCGAGGTGCGAAAATTTACCGAGCATTTTCCCTGGGGTTTTGGCGGTGGCTGGGTGCCGGATGAGAAGGCGCCGAAGGGTGGTGACGGATTGATTGAACTGCTGCGGGCACGACCAGAAACTAGTGATTTGCCGATCAATGAGGAACCTTACAAGACCGCGATTCAAATGGCGGAGTTCCTGGACGGCATGCCGCGCTATCCCAAAATGCACCCGTGCGGTTTGGTTTTATCCCGTCAGCCAATGTACGAACTGACGCCCACGTTCATCGCCAACAAAGGCTATGCCACCACTCACTTTGACATGGATGCGGTCGAGACGGTCGGGTTGGTTAAAATGGATATTCTGGCCCAAGGCGGCTTGGCGGTTATGCGCGATGCACAGCAAATGCTGCAGGCTCGCGGAATCGAAGTGGACCTGGAGCATTGCATCGCCCGCAACATATCCGATGGCCATATATTATTAGGCGATCCTGATGCCATTGAACCTTGGAAAGATCCCGCAGTTTGGGAAATGATCGCCACCGGCCAGGGCCGCGCTGTGCATCACATTGAAAGCCCGGCCATGACCAGCCTTTGCCGGATGTGCAACGTCAACGAGATCGATGGCCTAATTGCCATAGTCAGCGTCATCCGGCCAGGGGCAGCCAACGAGGGCAAGAAACTGTCATTCACCCGGCGCTATCAGGGCATGGAGCAGACGACGTATCCTCATCCATCGTTGGAAGCCTGCCTGCGGAGCACTTACGGGCTGGTGGTTTACGAAGAACATATCTTGCAAATTTGTGAAGCCTTCGCTGGATTGCCGCCCGGACGTGCCGATGTCTTGCGCCGGGCATTGAACAAACAGAAGCGCGCCGTGATTGAAGAAATTTTCGGCGAGTTTGTTCGGTCCTCATTGGCGCGGGGCCATACCCAGGAAAAGACCATGGAAGTCTGGGAGTTGGTGACGGGATTTGCCGGTTACGCTTTCTGCAAGGCGCACAGCACGGCGTATGGTGTGGAGGCGTATCAATCGGCCTGGCTGAAACGCTACTTCACCGCGGAGTTTATGGCGGGAGTGCTGACCAACGGCAAAGGGTTTTACCATCCGCTCGTGTATGTGCTCGAATGCCACCGACTCGGTCTCACGTTTTTGCCTCCATCGGTGAATGAACCGGGACCCGCCTTCTCTTCCCACGACAAAGCCATTCGAGTGCCCATTACTCGGGCGAAGGGGTTGACGACTCGCACCACTGATTCGATACACACCGCACGGGCACGCGGGCCGTTCACTTCGCTGACCGAATTCTTTCACCGGGTCGCACCGACAGGCGCGGAACTGGAAACGATGATCTGTGCAGGTGCTTTCGATGAGTTCGGCGAGACTCGCACCCGCCAGTTTTGGCAGGCGCAGCATTTGGTCAAGACGTACTGCTCAAGCGTCGAGAAGAATCAGGGCTGGCTGATCGCGCCACCGGGATTAGAACAACTCCCAGCAATTCCGTTGAATGAACCCACGCATCTCGAACGGTTGGAATCCGAAACAGAATTATTTGGTTATGCGATCAGCGGGCACCCCTTGGAACTATTCTCAGATGTCGCCTGGGACACATATTGCCCGGTCAACCGCCTCGGCGAGTTTGTCGGTCAGACGATAACCACGTGCGGTCTGATTGTGGAACAACGCACTCACCACCAAATCACTGGCGAGCCGATGAAGTTTCTTTCGATCGCCGACCGGACCGGGATTGTGGAGACCGAGTTGTTTGCGCAAACGTACAGGAGCTACGGTCTCGCCACGGTGCGTTACCCCGTCTTGGAAGTCGAAGCTCGAGTTGAACCCTTCGAGAATGGGAAGGGATTTTCATTGCGAGTCATGCGGGCTGGGAAACCACGTTCAAAATTGGCTCAACAGGAGAAATAAATCTGTTGCCAAACTCACGTTCGAGGGCGAAACACGGACAGCTTGGGAGAAGCCTGGGGCGATTTTGGAAACATCTCTCGTGAAAACCAATAAACAACGTTAAGGAAAATCTGTCCGAGAATCGTCTTCACTAGTGTCATCGCCAAATTGCGAAGCTCTACGGAACGCTCGCAGCGCACGGTCGCATTCTGCCAGGTTGAATCGCACCACTCGGCCGATTTTGTAGTACGGCAAGCGCCCATCCTCCATCATGTTCGCAATCGTTCGCATGCTCACTTGGTACCTATCAGCCATCTGCTGGATGGTTTTCCAACTTTGTTCCTTGGGGTCGGTGATTTTAGGGTCAGGAGTGGACATTAAGAGTGGCCCTTTCCAGTTGGCGGCTCGAAATGAGTCCGCAGTTTGCGCAGTGCCAGGATGACAATTTGCCGCACACGTTCGCCGCTGACTCCAAAATCCGCTGCCAACTGATGGAGTTGCTTAAACTCATGATTGTTCATGGCAAAACGATGGAAAACCATCACCCGCTCCCTGTGCGTCAACGTCTTTAGGGCATCGGCTAGATTCGAGAGATCATCCTGATCCCCCATGATCATTGCCGGCGTTTTTGAATCACTGGGAAGTGCCGACTCTATATCTCCGTCCGATTCGTCGAGGACGCATCGATCCAGACTTTCCACCGTGCATTGATGGATTAGCACGCCTCTGATCCGGCGCGTGGGAACTCCGGTTTCCGAATGCAGCTTCTCGATATCTTGCGGGACTTCATCCTCATTAAAACTCCGGGCCTCGCGGATGCACTTCAAAACACCGGCGTGAAGTATGGGGGTGCGAATCAAGCGTCCCCGCCATAGGGCCTCGAGGATGGATTGTTGGATCCAATAATGGGCGTAGGTTGAAAAGCGGACCTCCAGTGACGACCCTTTGAAACGTTTGGTTGCCTCCATTAAGCCGATGTTGCCAGCGAAAGTCATTTCTTCCAACGTAAGAATCCCTTCGCGATATTTTTTTGCCACGCTAACGACCAGCCTCAAATTGTGGCGCGCTAATTCTGATTGGGACTCTGCGGACGCGAGCGCCTCCGAAGCAGTCGCACCCGGAATAAGTCCGCTCCGGATAATTTCACAAAGCTCCAACTCTCTTTGAGCGGAGAGGAGCGGATAATTGCCGATCTCGGCAAGGTAGTTGGAGAAATATTCGGAACTCATTCGTTCACCCGAACTTTGGCGGGCGAGAGCGGCCCACCTTCTGATCTTGCAAATTTCCGCCTGTCGATTTTCCCCCGAGCGATTGCAGCAGCGTAATTTTTGACAAAGACGTTAGTCGCAACTGCGTGTGATGCCGACGCAGCGATGTTCGGATTTGCTTTCCGCCTTTTCATTCTATTTTTTCCGAACTCGAGTGTTGAGATATAACCCGAGTGAATTTTTGTAAGCTCGATAGCACGGAATGCGCCCGGCCAACTGCCTTGGCGTGGTCAGTCCTATTAGCCAATACCGCTTTAGGCCAATGACCATCACAACCTGAAATGCAGCGCGTTCAGCTACTTTGTCTACGGCGGCAAGAGGCAGTGAAATTTCCTGAGAGTCAATCGCCTGGATGATAGCCGACCGCATCTCGGGGATGAATCGCGCACCATAGCAGTCATCGTGATTCTCAAATCGTGCGAGTCCGATTCCATCGTCTCTCACGACAATAGCCAGGATCAGCCGATCGAGCCAGTTAAGCGTTTTCCGGCAAATACGGTTCATAGTTGAGCCATCGGGTTTGCGCATTATTCTTTTACCAGTGAACGCGACATTAAAGAACCGGAACTGGAAATCCTGCTCAGCGACTTTAAATTGAGTGGTCTGTTGGAGGAATTCGTCGCTCTCTTTTCACCCGGCTGGCTTTGCCACCTTGTATCAACCAGCACATAGGCGGAGAGGACCGGCTTGTTCAACAGGGAAAGTGAATCAAGGAAGTAGACGCTGAAATTATGAAAATAAATCCCACGGAAGACGACGCCCCATGTCGCCTCATTTCTCCGGAACAATTGGGAAAGCAGGACCACGTGGTCGGTTCCGACGTAATCCTTCGCCGCGGACAGATTGCACTGCGTCAACGGCAGGACCCGGAATCCGTGGCCACGCAAAAATTTGGTCATAAAAGCGTCTGAATAGTGGGTTCCGCCGTTTTTTTCTGAAATGGTTTCCGGCTCAACGCCGGTCAGAAGTGCCAGAGCGCAAGCGCCGCAACCTCTCAATGCGCTCCCCGGTCCGCAAAAAAGGTAGGGATTGAAACAGGACGCCGCGTACCGACCGAAATTAACACGGCGTCCGTTGTAAGTGCCTTTGTCCATGTTCCGTTACCACGTGCCACCAGGAAACTGCGCGGTGGAGGTCTTTGGTGTCTTGGATACCGTCGGCACGGCGGATTTGGTTTTTGACGTGGTGGTCTTTTTAGTTTTCTTGCTCTTTTTTGGCATATGCTTGGTGGTATTTTTGTTCTTGTTTTAGGGGGGGTAAATCAAATCAAGTGAACTTTAAAACGGGAGTTAAAGGGTCACGGTTGCGGTTCCGGTAAATGTACGCGTGAAAAGCCTTCACAACTGGGACCATCTCATTAGAGAAACGAATAGAATAATGATGCCATGGTTCGTTTATGGCGGTAATGGTGGCAAATTGAGTAAAGAGTGGAGCTTCGTCAGGGACACACGTCCGCACCCAGGCTGGCAGCAAAGTGAAAAGGAGCTGCATTCCATCTTCTTCTCCGAGGTTTATAGTCAGCAACTCTTCATCTGACACCACAAACCAATCGTCGTACTTCTCGGGAGAGCGCCCCCACGACAAGAGCAACATTAGGGCCTTGAGGTGACTGGATTCTAGGTTGGGGCCTGGCTCGCCAGTGATAGGATTGGTGACTCCAATGCAGTAGGTGACTCCTGCCACAGTGCCGGAAAACGTTGGGGCCAGTTGCTTTTTTGACGGCTTTTTGCTTTTCATAAATGACGTCGATTCGAGTTCAAGTTTCTGCATTCCACACCGGATGACGGCTCCACCATCTTGCCGCGTGTTAAATCGGGAGGAATTTTACACAACCAAAAAACTTTCAAAGGGATTTTCAATGGACTGAAAATCGGTTGCTTGTGTCGGCTGTTTCCCATTCGTTGATTCCGTGCTTCGAGAAAATCCAAGCGGAAATGGTCGATTCCAGCCCTTCTATCACTCGCATTTTTGGAGGGCACCCGCGTTCGCGCGCTTTTCGCGGTTTGAGGCAACGGCTGACAGCGCCGGATTGAAGACAGAATGCCTATAAAGTGTCGATAGACTTTGAATATTGTACTTACGTACAACTCGAATAATTCACTCACCAATGTTTGCAATGAGTTCGTGCAGAATATCTTACGCGTTTTTAAATCTGAAGATGATCAACATAAGTAGTTGTGTATTGAAGCCATTTTGTATATGGGTACTATCAACAACGGCATCCGGGCCACAGATCGAGACAAACGGTCAGGATTGGCACTGGGGGCCAGCTTTTGGCATCCGGCCAGTTCCCGGTCAAACCATTTGTAAACGCTGATAAACAAACGGCTGAGGGCAAACGGAAGCATGCGCCCGGCCGACGGAATAGCCCGCGTTCGACCGCATTTAGCGCAGCTGACCTTTTTGATTGAACAAGAAACAAAAACAAAGTGCCGTGAGTGATATCAACCAGACTTTGGGGGAATTCATTCGCGAAGTACGAACCCGACAGGGAGTGTCGCTTCGAGAGCTGGCTCGACGGGCTGATATCAGCGCCAACTTTCTCAAAGACATTGAATACGATCGGCGTAGTCCCTCCGAACCGATTCTTCTGGTTTTGGCGAAAGCCCTGAATGTACCTGCAACTCGGCTCCGTGAGCTGAACGTTCTAGTGGCGATTCGCGCTTTCCGCAAACTCGTGGAAGGCGACCGAGACTTGAACATACTTTTTGTCCGCTTGATGAATGACTTTCAAGACGGCAGGACCAAAACCGAAGTGATCAAAGAGAAACTATCGAGTGTATGAGTCCATATTTTTGTTTTCAGGAGCGTTCAGCATCACGCAAATTTGGTCTCGTTCTGACGAGAACGAAATCATTTTCGCGGTCTGGCTATCGCCGATGAGCAACAGCTAATTTTTTACCAGTCCCCAGACAGCTTCGGCGAGGTCCATGCAACGACAATAATTCAGACGAGAAAACCAAGGAATACCGTGAGCCGTAAGGCCTTTTTGGACAAAAGTATGCTGACAAACATTTTAGCTTGAAGTGTAATCTGTTATAGCTTACGCTTTTGACACGTTCGAAGAAATGTTGCTCACATGCTGCCAAACCCGCGTTGGCGTCGAAATTCGTCGGCCGACGGCGGGACGCGCGGCGGCCAAAATCCATCGTTAATTATGAATCCAGATCAAATCCTATTCGCGCTGCGTGTGCCCAGCGTTATCAGAGTGCAGCCTACGGCCGTGCTGCTAGGGTTCTGCGTCGATGCAGTCTACTTTTTCGTTGATGAAGGGTTAATAGATGCAATCGGAGCCACCGATGGCGTAGAACTTTTATTTGACGGCGCCTACATTAACAGTCTCCGATACAATGCCAAATGGAAGGCCAAAGCTGTAAAAGCTTGGCGTGCCCGCAATCACGAGAAAAATGAGAGGCAAAAGGCAAACCGGCTGAAGAAACAAAATGAAACCGCCACCCTGCGATCCAAAGCCCAACCCGACTGCCCCGCCACCTCCCGCCCTTCGTCCATCGTAGACAAAGTTTCGGGCAAGATTTCGAAACTATCGAGCGTTATCATTATTTGCGGTGCCTTTTTGGTTGGATCTTCAGCCCGCTCAGTAACGGCAGATTACCAAGTCCCCGCACGGCACATTCGGCGAAAGAAGCACAACCATAACAAGTTATGTGGCAAAGTATTGTTATTGAGCGGTTTAGCTAAACGTCCACGCGCAGTTCGCGCGCAGAGGCATGCACCCGAATGCAGCTTTCGGCAGAATTCTGGGCAATATCCTAGGCAAGATTGCCGTCAAACAACATTTCATCATGAAGTCCGATCCTGATGAAACTGGCGATGCGTCGCCGAAGCGACCTCGCAAGGTCGTGCCGCCATCAGCGCCACCCACCCTAGAAGAGGGATCATGCAAATGCTTGGAAGTGGATGAAGGCTACACGATTAGCCATAAAGGCGGTTACAAGCCATGGAAGCTCAATGGATATACACCCACTGGATCCCGCGTTCGGGATTCTTTTAAGACCTTGATTGAAGCCGCTAGTGAGCGCAAAAGCCAGATAAGACGAGACCTCGAATTGCCCGAACGCACCCAATTGATCGAGGCCGCTATTAGTCAGCAAGAGGCTGAGGACGCGGAACAAGCGCTAAAAATTTTGAAAACGGTTAAGCCTCCTGGTTGGGGGGAAGACAAACGCAGTCTTACAGGCGCCGCCCAATTCATGAAGGAGAATTACCGCCCATGCAGTAACCCAAAAGACGCAGGCGAAGCAATCGACGCATTTTTGGCGGCGAAAGAGAAGGCCAACCTACGGGATGCCTCAATGCATTCTTGGCGCACTCGGCTCGGTTGGCTTCGAGCCAGCTTGGTGGGACGAAAGATCCACGAGGCAAAGCCGGAAGATATTACGCCTCTAATTTTGCGAGGCAAATGCGACAATACTTATAAGCAGTATTGGGGATCATACAACTATTTCTTCAAATGGTGTGCTAAGGCCCCAAGACACTACACTTCTTACAATCCTTGCAGTGAGATCAATTTAGAACAAGATGAGGCAATTGAGGATGAGTCCCCCGTTGTAATATTTCCAAACCCACACGTCCGTTCGCTAATATTCGATGCCCTTACCTTTAAAGGAGGGCGGATGTTTTTATATTTTATCGACGGTATATTTGAAGCGATTCGGCCGTCCGAAATGGTCAGGTGCCAAGCACGATTTAAAATGTTCGGTGAGCATTGGGCTCATTTCGGCGACACCGAGGTGGAAAATTACATTGAAGTGATCGGCAAAGTTCGGACCCGAAGGACGAGGCCCGTCCGGATGTACCCCGCCCTAGCCAAGCTCAAGAAAAGATTTGTTGATGCTGGTTATCCTCTAGTGCCAGCTGGCTGGTATAACGACCGGAACATCCTTCTTGCACGAAACGGCTATTTGGGAAATGAATTGCATCTACCACTTCATATAGACCGTGAAGGACTTATTCCAGTCGTAAGACAACAAATGAAACACACCGGCACGACACACAAACTGAATGATTGCAAGTCTGAGGGTGAGACTGGCGTTTGGGCTGGTGATACGGCAAACACAATTTATAAGCATTACAAAGGCAAAGCCACGGAAAAGGAGACGAGGGACTTTCTACTGATCCTTGACGCTCTCCTAGAGGTTCTGCCTAGCTTGGAAGAACTCATTCGTCAAGGTGTGCCAGAAATGATTACTGATTCGGAGTGCGCAGCCGTATTCTGTCCGGTGGACAAACCGAACACATTTTCACTGAAGCGGAAAGACTACGACGCCAAACGCGCAGCGTATTTGCGGGAACACCCGGAGGCAGCCCACTTGAAAGAGCCAGAGCACCGCAGTAGGAATAACTTTTATACCAAGCGGGTTGAAATAGTCCGCCACTTTTCAAAAGATCGGAAAGAACAGATTCGGATACTCTGGTCGACCACTAGAAAAGAACTCTCTATCAACCTTGGAGTAAGTGTTAATGTTTGTGACGAAATCTTCGGCGACGACCTGCAACTGCCATTACCTAGTCACAAGCTTACCGTCTGGCGGGCTGGGGGGATGAATCGGTATGACCTACCGTTGGAAGTCCAAGAGGCATTCCCGGATGGGTTTCCCCCTTTGTCAAACGACCGTAAATACATTCCCTTGCCAGAATTATTGAAACTCGCTTGGAATATTCCAAGGCAAAAATGGCCAGAGGAAATGGGTTTTGGGATCGTTGCAATCCAAAACCGGCTCCGTGGTCTCCCTGCTCCAAACAACATCAAATGGTATGAAAAGCCGGAGATGCCAGACGAAATTAAATCGTTGGTGGCGATGTCCGAGTTTGAACTATTTGAAGTTGCCAGGATGAATCGGGGTGATGAAAACGATTGGTCAATCGAAATGGTAGATGAGGTGCCTCCGAAAATCACTTTGCCAAGGCTCTTGAAACGGACTTGGGAAGTTCCAAGAAAGCTAATCCGTCAGCAGTGGAGAATGAGCCGACGAGTCATGGCCACGATGTTAAACATGTTGCCCACACCGCCAAAACGTTATTGGAGCTTGTTCCAGACGCGTCGAGCAATGCCGGATGAAGTCAAAAAACTCATCGAAATGACTGATGAGGAACTCAGAACGTGGCAGAGAGAAAAGTACAGAGAGAAATATCCCCCTCATCTATATGGAGCAAAGCGGGCGCGCCAGGAGCCTACATCGCCACCCTCGGATTCCGTTCAATCCAAAAACGGGCCTGAAAAATCTCCCACTTGAAGCCCGAGTCGGATGTGTTAGCGGGGCCTTCCTCAATTGTTGGCCAGTCGGGTATCCGAAATAGAAAGTTCGTATTCTGGATTGCAAAAACAACACATAATCCCCAAGGAGCCCTACTTCCAATCACCGATGCCAAAGTTACTTCCTGATTTTGCCAATTGTCCAGCGATCCTTAAGGCATTGGCGGACTTCCTCGGGATCGAACCAAACTCGCGCACCGACTTTTACGTACGGTACGGCTCTTTCAGCCTGCCGCTCCCTCAGCCATCTCAGCGATGGGCGGGACTTCTCGTCCCAAAGAATCTCGAGCAATCGACTCGCATCCACGAGTTTCGTGAAACTTGTATCGAGTGTGGGAATGCCCACTATTTCAGTTGGGTCGTTTGCCATGACAAAACCACGCTGGCAGATTGTTGTCCCGCTCACTCGGGGCTCAACATCGCCATTTCGTGCTTCTCCAGACGAATTCCAAAATCCGTCGGCGCACCTGTTATAGGAGTACAAGATCGTGGAGATGCAAAGCTGTTTTCAATGGATTGAAAATTGACCTCATTCAGGGCTCTAAAATACACACACACATGCATGACACGCCTGGCCCATTCGCCACCAAACGAAAAGGCAAATCGTGTTATGAAGAAAAGCCAAAGCTATCCTTGGATATATCGAGTGAGATGATGATTTTGCCTGCGTTTCCCACACTGGAATGCGTTTTATTTGATTTACTGGTGACTTTGCTGGTGGTCAGGGAGAAGAAACCCTTGGTCACAAATCACCGACTCATGTAAATGCTGGATACGTATCACGAATGGTTCTCGACACTGCCCTGCCGCATGTGCAGGCGTCACTGTACCTGACAGAGCCGTTAAACGTAGCCTAACTAAAACCAAACACCACTGAAATATGAAACCCAAAAAAACAAAACTCCCAAACAAAATCCCTGCCGCCGCCGGCGTGGTGCCAACGCTCCTACGCATGCCGTCCGGAGCGGCGGTGGCACCGGTGTCAACCCCGCTAAGGGTTTTGGTTTCGGCGTTCCTTACTTCCACAGCTCATCTCCACTGTCCTCACACGCGTCAGCGGTATTATGTGGTTTTGAACCAGCTTGCTGCCCACTTTGGTCACCAGCCAATTAACCAAGTGAGCGGACTGCAGATTAAGCAGCTTATAATGTCGAACCAAAGCTGGGGCTCACGTACCCGTCTACAGGCGCGGCATTACATCAAAACGTTTTATCATTGGGCCCGCGACCATGGTCATTTGGCTAAGTATTTGCCGACCGCAGCTGACATGGTCGACCTTCAAATCCAAGTGTTGCCACCCCCAATCATACTGGCCTCTCGACTGGAGCAATTGCTGCGCTCCACTCGGGACCCGGATATCCTGATGCCAACTGTGTTTTTTGCTTTTGCCGGCCCTCTTGTGGCCGAGCTTCAACGACTTGAGCGCGATAACATACAGCCCGGGTGTTCCCTTTTTATCGAGAGGCACAACCGGCGCAAGAAACGCGTGGTTCAGATTTTGGCAGTCCTGGATGCATGGGTCCGGCCCTTTTATCGATGTCCGGATTTGCCTTTCTTGCGGCCGTCAGCGCTGAAAAAATTCCGCCGGTGGGCTCGTGTTCAGAATCTCCGGTTATTCGCGCGAATCCTTCGCAATTCATTCATCGCCCACCATCTGGAGCAGTCGGGTAATTCCTGTCAGACGGCACATGAAGCAGGGCTGCGAGTGAAATTCTGCCATAAATTCTTCACCGGCCTCGTTGCCCGCGGCAGCGCCGGGAATTATTTCTCCCTCACACCGGACCAAGTCGGTTTATACGATTGGCCCAGCATCGTGAAAGAGTATCTGGCCCGGAAAATCCGCTCTCGCCGCGAGGCAGGCAGGCGCTAAATGAGGGATTTCCAGCGTTTAACCAATTAAAACATATCAAAACTCTGACGTTTAACCTTGGCACCGACACTGGGACGGGCACTAACATACGGCCCAACGAATGTGAAGTTGGGAAAGTTTCATCTCGTAAACGAGCGCGAGTTTGAGAATCGGCGCCGTGAAGGCAGCGGCCAAATCCTTGAAGTTGGTGAAGAAAATTTCAACCGAGTCTTGACTCAACCTAGAGTAGCTTAAAACTAAGGTCACGGACCGCGACGTCAAAATGCACGAACTGGCCCATTTTGACGTAAAACGCGCCACTTCATGAGGTCATTTATGTGCAGCACTACACATGAAATGATTCGCCATCTCCTTCTTGGTACCCCATTTAATTCCAAGACCACGGGCATCTGACTCTCCATCGATGGCCCGAGCATCGAACCTTGTAGCAGCCGGAGCAGTCGGAGATGGTGAAACCCTATCGTTTGATTCCATGGCTATTTCGGAACGTGATTTTGATTTCCCCGCGCCTTCCATCCAAACCCAAACACCCGGGCGAACAAAAATGCTTTCAACGGAATGAAAATTGAAACTCATCCTGAGCTTATAAAGCACAGATACACACATGACACGCATGGCAATTCATCGCCAAACAAAAAGGCAAAGCGTGTTATGAAAAAAAACCAAAGCCTATCCTTGGATGTATCGAGCCAAATGATCATTCCGCCTGCATTTCCGACACCGGGATACGTCGTATTTGATGTCTTGAGGACGTTGCTAGCCGCTAGGGAGAAAAAGCCATCGGTCACCTATCACCGGCTCATGAAAATGTTGGGGTTGCCCTTGGGCACTTGTCACGGATGGTTCTCGACCGATATTTTGCCTCATGTGCAGGCGTTGCTGTGTTTGATGGAGCGATTGCCGGAAGAGGACTGGCTGAATGGCCTGCGTCCGTTCCTGCGCGATTTTCCAAACCTACAACACGCACGGCTGACGCATAATCCGGCAACTGTCCTTATGCTAGAGAATCTTTTATCTGAGCGTGATGGGTTGACGTTAATCCGGGGAGGCACTTACGAGGACCGGACGTTTGTGCTGACAGCGTTGGGCCACAGTTTCTCGCAGTTGGACAGATTGCATAGGTTACCGGCGGGAATGGACGTACATACTCCCAAGACATTTGTCCCGATCGAATCCGTCACTTATTTCAAAGAATCTCTCCCTTCCCAGCGACTTAACGCGTTGCTTCGAGAAACCTGGCGTAAAGTCCAACGGTCAAAGGCCCCGTTACTGTTGTTCAACGCCGTCCTCTCAAACGGAGGAGTATCGTGCTCAGAAATTTCACGACTAGCCCGGCGGCACCATGTGATCGTAACAGAACCCCTGATGACTCAATACGATCAGCTGTACGTCCGAAAGCGAATGGCCGTGCGCTCCCTGGAATTGTCGGTCGGTCGGGGTGATTTATTTGAAATTAAGTTGGTTCGGCAAAGCAACAACTATCGAGATTGACACCTCGCCTCCTCAATCGTTCCTTCTGCAATGTGAGGTAACTTGGGTGATGGCCGTAAAGGGATTGGTTCAGTAGAAGTTGGTTTAGAGGTTGGACGGTGGTGGCGGCGACGGTGGCGGGAGGTTTAGATTGAGTGCCGCAGTAGGCTGCGCGGTGCCTGCCATGGAGTGGAGGTCACGCCATAGCTCCATGGCCGACGGAGTGCGAACAGCGGCATGACGGCGTAGGGCTTTTTCCAAAGCGAAATTTAAGGGAGGTGGCAGCGCCAAGGCGGCTTCTCTTGGCTTTCCCGCTAAAATATCGGCTTCAGTAAAAACGAGGGGCCTGGATAGCGCCAACTGGAGCAGCAAGAGGCCGACGTGGTATATGTCGATCCGATGATCCATTGGACCGAATTCTACCGGATTGTGAAATTCGGGGGGTTGCATCCAGAGCGCACGTGTATTGTGCACTCCAACCTCAGAGAGAAGTTTTGCAATGCCAAGGTCTCCAAGCTTGAAGTGAAGTGTATCAGACGGCCGCTGCAATTCGTCTTTAACAACTGAGGCGAACACGTTTCCAGCGTGAATGTCCTGATGCACGATGCCGTTGGTATGCAGGAAATGGAGCCCCTGCAGGAGACATCGGGCGATAGGCATGACCAGAGCCGCGGCGTTGAAGTTGGGCAGGCCCAGCACGGTGCCGACCGGGCCGGCACACCTTTCGGTAATTATGTAAAAAGTGTCCCGGAACTCAAAAGCGTCAAAGATGTATGTAATGTTCGGGTGACGGAACGCGAGTAGCTTCAGGAATTCCGCTTCGGCTGAGGCTTTGACTTTTTCGTAGCTCCCTATCGGCTTTAGAACTTTCACCGCCAGCTCATTCTCCCAGCCGTCGGTGCAGGCGTATACTATGCCGAAGTGACCTTCTCCGAGCTTGGCTCCAATAGTGTAGGAAACTCCCGTGCGCAAACTGGTAATCACCTCACCCGCAGTCGGCTGAATGCATATTTTGAGTGGCATCTGCACTGGAATTGGAACGGGTGCATTAACGCCAGTTAGATTCGGGGGTTGGGGTGATGGGGACGCGCTCATGCGGCTAACAAGGCTCCAGCTTGGCTGCGTTGCCAGACAAAATCGTAGATGCGACTGGCGAGAGAGTTGGTTTCTTCTTCGGAAAATGGCGGTCGTGGCAGGGAGGAATAGAGATTGTCCAAAATGAACATCTTCACGTCGGCCTGGGTTTGGGTGTTTTTTGTCCAGTTTGGCATTGGCAGCAGATGGACCGTGAGAGCGGATAAGAGATCCTTACTGGCTAGTTTGAGCCGCTCGCGATCGGTTTTGCTAATCGTGTCCTTGAAGAGCATTTGGAAAAGGGCGTATTCATCCTGGCTGAGACCTTCTTCCGCGGCCCGTTTCTGTTCGGCATCGAGAGTTTTCGTGAAGTCCACCAACCGGGAGAACGTTTCTTCGATGGTTACGCGGTCCTTCTCGCGGTTATAGTCGGCTATGATTTCCTGATATTTTTTATAGAAGTCCATCCGCTGCGGGTTTTGCGCGAGCATCTGGGCCAGCTTTTTTTCGACGACGTCACGGATATCTTGAAGTGTCGCGGCTTTCCGCTTCACCTTCTTGGAAAACTCGTCGCGCAGTTTTGCAAAATCGATCCGACTCATGTCGAAGAGCTTTGAATCCATCTGGTCATCGCCCGGCTCCTGAGCGCGGATGGCTCCGCTCACGATTTCTTGAAGTTGCTTAAGAATGTCAGTGATGTCGGCAGTGTCGCGTCTCTCCTGGAGTTTCTTGTAAATGGTTTCGATGTCGTCGTGGCGCACGGCGTATCGGAGAGCCGATGGCTCCATGAGGAGAGCCTTAAAACGGGAAAAGACTTCGCGGGCCATGATCTCGAATCGGCGCTTGGCGTCGTCCGACGTATATAGCACGTCCACGGCATCCCTCAGTGCTTCGGTTCGTTGGAAGCCCTTCGCGCCGATGAGGACCGCCGGGTCAAAACCAAGGCGTTTCAGGTGATTCTCAGCGGCTTCGAGGGCCTGAATAAAGGCTGCCAAATAATCTTCGATGGGAGTTACGACGCCGCCATCTTCACCACCAGCGCCAGGTCCTCCGTCTTCGTCGCCAAGGGCATATTGAGCCAGAGCTTCGCGAAGGCTTCTGAGCATGCCGTTATAGTCCACTATCAAGCCCTCCGTCTTGCCTGGATAAATGCGATTTGCGCGAGCGATGGCCTGCATGAGGGTGTGGGCCTTCATCGGTTTGTCGATGTAAAGGGTTTGCAGGCACTCGACGTCGAAACCGGTAAGCCACATCGCGCAGACGATGGCGACACGGAATGGATGGTTGGGCTCTTTGAAGGCATCTTCGGTCTTCAGGCGCCTGCCGTCCGGTGTCTCGAAGCCGTTTTTCATCA
>Ga0265338_10003964_pt1 | contig 20392 bp, 16 predicted proteins | sample 42126metaG_FD_193579 | JGI IMG/M metagenome (GOLD analysis project Ga0265338, IMG submission 193579) | Rhizosphere microbial communities from Carex aquatilis grown in University of Washington, Seatle, WA, United States - 4-21-26 metaG | ecosystem: Host-associated > Plants > Roots > Rhizosphere...
GGCCGGTCGGCGGGCATGCGATCTTCCTCGACGCGCGGCGCTTCTACCCGCATCTTCCGCAGGACGCTTTCCCGGCGCAGACGCTCGCCGCCGAGCTCTACCTCGATTCCGGGATCCGTTCGATGGAGCGCGGTGTCGTCTCGGCGGGGCGCGACCCCGAGACGGGCGACCATCGGTACCCGAAGCTCGAGCTGACGCGGCTGACGATCCCGCGCCGCGTCTACACGCAGGCGCACATGGACGTCGTCGCCGAGGCGGTCGAGGCCGTATACGCGGCGAGAGAGAACGCGCGCGGCCTGAAGCTCACCTACGAGCCGCGCTTGCTGCGCTTCTTCCAAGCGCGCTTCGAGCCGCTCCGATAATCACGAGGTCCTCGCTGGTCGCGCACGGTGCTTTCCTCCGTCCGGTCCTCGGTCGCGAAGAAGGTCGCTTAGCAGGGCTGTCCGTTACCTGCCGAGCGCATCTTCAGCGGCTCTGTCGAGCCGGAGTGGCTCCGCGGGTCTCGATGTCACTGGTCGCTCGCGCGATGGCACGTATGCGCAACCCGGGTCTTCGCCGAGTGGGTCGCCTGTGACGGCATAGGCGCGGGCGCGGGAACCGCCGCAGATGTGGCGGTATCGGCAGCTTCCGCAGCGGCCGGCGAAGTGGGCCGAACGTATCTTGCGCAGCAGGGGATGGTGCCGGTAAACGGAGCTGAGGTTGTCCTCGCGCACGTTGCCGAGCTCGAGGGGAAGGAAGCCGGATGGGGTGATCGTGCCGTCGTGGGCGATGAAGATGATGCCACTGCCGTCCCGGGTGCCTTTCGTCTGCGCCCGCGGTGCCGCTTGTGGAGTTCCGAGTTCGGCGACGAGTCGCCCGTGCAGCTCGTGGTAGAGATCCCCGGGTGTTGGCTCGGCGCCGTCCATGCGCTCGGCGACGACCCGGCGGAAGAAGGGCGCCTCGACGGTGCGGACGACCATCCCGTAGTGGGAGGCGTCGAAGAGCAGGTGGCAGACCTGTTCGTTCTCCGTCGCGTCGAGCGCTTGCTGGCTGGCGCCCCTGCCGACCTGAATGAGAAAGAACACTTCCCAGATGGACGCTCCCGTCTCCTGAACGATCCGGGCGATCTGCGGTAGGTCGCAGACCGTGTCGCGCATCACGAGCGTGTTCACCTGCACGACGATCTGCTGCGCGCGGAGCATTCGAATGGCGGCGAGCGTCGCCTCGAAGTGCCCCTCGATCCCGCGCACCCGGTCATGCACGGCCGCGGAGGCGCCGTCGAGACTGATCGAGGCGACCCGTAGGCCCAGCCGGCGCAACGCTCCGATCCGGTCTGCGTTGAGCAGCGGTGTCACGCTTGGCGCGAGCGCGAGCGGCAGCCGCCGCTCCTGAGCCAGCGCGGCCAGATGGTCGATGTCGGCACGCATGAGCACGTCACCGCCGGTCGCCACCAGCACCGGGGGAGGCGTTCCGAACTCGGCCAACTGCTGAAGCAGGTGTTCCGCCTCCTCGGTGGAGAGCTCGCCCGGCACTGGCTCTCGGATCGCCGATGCCCTGCAGTGCATGCAGGCCAGCCCGCACGCGCGCGTCGTCTCCCAGAAGGCGAGTATCGGCCGACGCTCGAAATCCACCTTACCCAGAGTCACCGATCCGACACCTGATCCGAATCAGCGAATACCCGTACCGGCAGGACCTAGCCGGGGAGATGCGCGAAGCGCGCGGTGAAGTGGCGGAGGGCGCCGGGCTCGTGGACGATCCGCAGGCCCCGCAGCTCGGCGCGCCGCTCGGCGACCGCCGCGCAGACCTCGGCGACGTAGTCGATGTGGCTCTGGGTGTACGTCCGGCGGGGGATCGCGAGGCGGACGAGATCGAGCGCCGCCGGCTCCTCTGTCCCGTCGGGGCGGCGTCCGAACATCACCGTGCCGATCTCGCAGCCACGGACGCCGCCCGTCTCGTAAAGAGCCACGGCGAGAACCTGACCCGGGTACTGCAGGGGCGCGATGTGAGGCAGGAGCTCACGGGCGTCCAGGTAGACCGCGTGCCCGCCGATCGGGCGTACGGTCGGCACGCCGGCTTGCGCGAGCGCTTCGCCGAGGTACTCGGTCGAGCGGATCCGGTAGCGGAGGTAGTCGTGGTCGACCGCCTCCTTCAGACCCTGGGCGATCGCCTCCAGGTCGCGGCCGGCGAGCCCGCCGTAGGTCGGGAAGCCTTCGGTGAGGACGAGCAGATTGCGGCAGCGCTCCGCGAGGTCGTCGTCGTTGACCGCGAGCCAGCCGCCGATGTTCGCGATCGGATCCTTCTTCGCGCTCATCGTCATCCCGTCGGCGAGAGAGGCCATCTCCCGGACGATCTCCGCGACCGGCCGGTCGCCATGGCCCGGCTCTCGCTGCCGGATGAACCAGGCGTTCTCGGCGAAGCGGCACGCGTCGAGGAAGAGCGGTACGCCGAAGCGGTCGCAGACCGCCCGCACGGCGTGGAGGTTCTCGAGCGATACGGGCTGGCCGCCGCCCGAGTTGTTCGTGACGGTAACGAACACCGCGGGCACGGCGTCGCGGCCACGCTCCTCGAGCAGGCGTTCGAGCGCGGCGATGTCCATGTTCCCCTTGAACGGATGCTCGAGGGACGGCACGAGCGCCTCGGGGATCGGCAGGTCGACCGCCTCGGCGCCGGTGAACTCGATGTTGGCGCGCGTCGTGTCGAAGTGCGTGTTGTTCGGGACGACCTTGCCCGGCCCGCCGATCGCGGTGAAGAGGATCTTCTCCGCGGCGCGGCCCTGGTGAACCGGGATCACGTGCGTGAACGGGAAGAGCTCGCGCACGGCGTCGAGAAAGATGAACCACGACGGCGAGCCCGCATAGCTCTCATCCCCATGCTGGATCGCCGCCCACTGGTCGCGGGACATCGCGCCTGTCCCGGAGTCGGTGAGCAGATCGATCAGGACGTCGGTCGCGTGCAGGCCGAAGAGGTTGAAGCCGACCTCGCGAATCGCGTCGCGTCGCGCCTCCTCGGTCGTCAGCCGCAAGGGCTCTACCGAATGGATGCGGAAGGGCTCGATGATCGTCCGGAAAGCCATTCCGTTCATTCTTGCGCAGCCGACGGCTCGGCCCGCGCCGCCCATGGCCCTCCCGACGCGGCGGCGAGAGCGACGAAGGTCGCCCATACCGTGCCCGAGCCCGCCTCGTGGAGACCTTCCAGAGTTTTGTGCAGGACGCCCTCGCCGCCCATGACGACTATGAGGATCCCGAACGTCATCTGGATGAGAACCGCCGCGATCGGCAGCGATCCGAGCAAGTGGGGCCCCTGCCCTCGCCAGGCGAGCACGAGGAGGCCCAGGGCGAGAATCGCGACGACGTAGGCGAGCAGCCGGTGCGCGACCTGGACGTCGGCGTGTCCCCCTCCCGCCACAAATGTGCCGTTGCAAAGCGGCCACTGTGTGCCGCACGCGGTGCCGGCGTCGGTCGCGACCACGCTCGCTCCGACGCTCACGAGTGCCGCACCGACGAGCACTGTCCCCCACACGAGCCGCCTGAAGCCCGGCGTCGATGTCAAGGCGCGCCGCCGCCAGGCGGACGAGGCGGCATAGGTGATCGTCGCGAGGAAGAGGAGCCCGACGACGAAGTGGAACGCCACCACCCAGCCGGGCAGCTTGAGCCAGACGGCGATCGCGCCGAGCACCGCCTGGAAGGGAACGAGGACGGCGGCGGCGAGCGCGGGCCACCAGATGTCCCGTCGCACCCGGTAGCGACGCCACGCCTGCGCTGCAACTGCGGCGACAAGGACAACAACGAGCGCGACCACTGCCCGGTGGCTGTACTCGATAAACGACGCCGTCCGGTCGAGCGGGATCGCCCGGGACGTGCAGAGAGGCCAGTGCGGGCAGCCGAGCCCCGACTCGGTGACGCGCACGACTCCGCCAACGGCAACGAGTGCCCACGTCGCAAGCGCGGCGGCGAGCACGAGGACCCTGAACCCGCGAGCTGGATACGGGCTCCCGTCGCCGTGTGCGGCCGGGTGGTCGCCGACACGGTCGAGGAGTGTCGAGGAGTTGCTTGGAAGCCCCGGGGGCCGGTGCATGGTCGTGAAGGCTCCCGGTTTCCGCGCGCCTCGTGGTCGGGGTAAATCCGCAGTCTTCAGTTCGGCTCACGCCCGCCCGTGAGCTCGACTGCTCCGAACTGCTCGAACGTGACCGCGGCGTGTTGTCCTTCGTGTGACCGCACCCCTTGAATCGAAGCCTTCCTCACTGCCATGCGGTTTGCCTTGTGCCCCTGCGCCGTGAGCTCGAGCACGATCTCGGTGATGGGTTGCCGGCCGGCCCGCGGCGCGCACTGCCGCTTCGACGCCGGTCCACTGTGCCGCCGCGGAGGAAGTTGCTCGACCAGTCGCGGTCGCTCCTGCCCGCGGATCCGGCTTGAGGGTTCGAACCCGGCGCCGGTGGGTCGAGCGGGTCTTCGCCGGGTGGTGGTGCGCTCGGCTTGATGGATGGAGCACGGTCTGAAAGAGTGGCGAGGTCGAAGCCCGTGGACTGCGCAAGCGGTTTGCGGGCTTTGACATTTCTCCGGCCGCAGGTCACTCGCCCCACGCTCAAGTGAGAGGGCATACTCGCGCACCCGAGCCAGTGAAGGACGGTGCTGACCGGCATGCCGCGGAGCAGCCCGATCGCCGACTCGCGGTAGCTCGGAAAGATCCAGTCCCCCTCGTCGAGCGCGTGCACCGAGCCCGCCTGCATCGCGTCGTGGTTCCAGAAGATCGCGTACGTCCCGATCCGGCCCTGGCGGTGGAACACGACCGACCGCTTGTCGTACGTGCGAAGGAGGATGAGCGAGCGGTAGATCGCGAGCAGCGCGTCCGGGCCGAGTCCGTCGACCTCGCGCTCCTCGTCGAGGACGCGCCGCAGCTCATGTTCCTCCGAAGCCACTCTTGCCACGAGCCCGAAGCCTAGCCCTCGCGGCAGTGGCAGACCTCCTCCTCCACTCTCCACCCGCGTACGCTCTTCGCATGCCGTTCTGCACCGAATGCGGCACTGAGAACCCACCTCAGGCGAAGTTCTGCTTCTCCTGCGGCGCCGCGATCGCCGAGGCGGCGTCTCCCGCCGTGCCGAGCGAGGAGCGCAAGGTGATCACGGCGATCTTCGTCGACCTCGTCGGCTCGACGGCGCGCTCCGAGCAGCTCGACCCGGAGGACGTGAAGGCGCTGGTGGCGCCGTACCACGCGCGAGTGCGCAACGAGCTCGAGGCACACGGCGGCACGTTCGAGAAGTTCAGCGGCGACGCCATCCTCGCGCTGTTCGGGACGCCTAAGGCACACGAGGACGATCCCGAGCGCGCCGTGCGCGCGGCGCTGGCGGTCAGGCAGGGCATCGCTGAGCTGAATGACGAGGACGAGTGGCTCGACCTCCACATCCGCATCGGCATCCACACGGGCGAGGCGCTCGTGATGCTCGGCGCGCGACCGAGCGAGGGAGAATGGTCGGCGGCCGGGGATGTGCTGAACACCGCTGCGCGGATCCAGTCGGCGGCTCCGATCGACGGAATCCTCGTCAGCCGGACGACCTACCTCGCGACGAAGGACTCGTTCGTGTTCAACGCAGCCGAAGCCGTAGCGGCCAAGGGCAAGACCGAGCCGGTCGAGGTGTGGGAGGTCGCGGAGAAGCAGGACGGCGCGGGGCCGCGTCTCCGAGCCGAGACGCAGCTCGTGGGGCGCGAGGAGGAGCTCAACGAGCTCGTCGCGTTCAGCGACTCGCTGCGGGAGGAGCGCTTCACCGGCATGGCGGCGATTGTCGGCTCGCCCGGCATCGGCAAGAGCCGCCTCCTGCTCGAGCTCGTCCGGCACCTCGAGCAACGCTTCGACGTCCACTGGGGCCGGTGCCTCTCGTACGGCGAGGGCATCACGTACTGGCCGGTGGCCGAGATCTTCAAGTCGGCAGCCGGGATCCTGCAGAGCGACAACGGCGAGACGAGCAAATTGCGGCTCGATGCGTTCCTCTCCGCGCTCCCGACCGACGATCTCGACGAGCTCCGGACGATCGCCTCCGCCCTGTCCAATCTCATCGGCATCCCGACCACACCGCGCGGGACGTACGCGACGAGGGACATCTCGCAGACCGAGCTGCACTGGGGCATCCGCCGCGCGCTGCAGCTCATGGCGGCCAAGCAGCCGACCGCCGTCCTGGTCGAGGACCTGCACTGGGCAGAGCCGACGCTGCTCGAGCTCATCTCGTACGTCCTCGCCGACGATGCCGACGTGCCGCTGCTGCTCGTCGGTACGGCCCGTCCGGAGCTCGAGCAGGACGCACCCGGCTTTCTCAGCCGAGAGGGCCGGCGGCGCACCATTAACCTGCAGACGCTCGGACCCCAGGCAGCAGCGGCTCTCCTCGGAGACATCACGGGAGACCCCGCGTTCGCCGATACGGCCTTCGCCGAGGAACTGATCGGCAACGCGGGAGGCAACCCGCTCTTTCTCGAGGAGACGGTGCGGATGCTGCGGGAGGAAGGGCTACTCGAGCTCGAGCGGTGGCGGAGCGACGAGATGCGCGGCGTCCCGGTGCCGACGAGCGTCCAGGGACTGATCAGCTCGCGCCTCGACCGGCTGGAGACGAAGGAGAAGCAGCTCGCCCATCATGCGTCGGTGATCGGCGCGGTCTTCTGGGCGGGCGCCGTCGCGCACCTCGGTGCCCAGGAGGGGCTGGCTGTCCAGGATCCGCGGCCCGGCCTAGAGGAGCTCGGGCGCCGCGACTTCGTCACTCATCTGGAGGTCTCGTCGGTCGCCGCGGACGAGCAGTACGCGTTCAAGCACATCCTCGTGCGCGACGTCGCCTACGGGCAGGTGCCGAAGGGCCGCCGCGCGCAGCTCCACCTTGGTTTCTCCGAGTGGGTGAAGCGGCTGCCGAGCAGCGCCGACGAGTTCGTCGAGATCGTGGCCTGGCACCTCGAGCAGGCCTGCCTGCTCTCCCGCGAGGTCGTGCGCAGCCCGATCGAACCGCCGGTTCGCGAGGCTGCGGCGATGCTCGCCAACGCGGCGCAGCGGGCCGAGCGGCGCGAGAGCCTGCGCGAGGCACATCGGTACTACACGCGGGCGCTCGAGCTGCTTGGAGATGACCACGACGACCTGCAAGTGGCGCTACGTCTCCGTCGAGCCGACACGGCGATGATGCTAGGCCGGCTCGAGGAGGCGACCGACGAGCTGCTCGAGCTGGTCGAGACGGCAGCGGCCCTGAACCGCGCTGACGTCGAGTCCGAGGCGTTGCTCCTGCTCGGCGACATGGACCAGCGACAGGGACGGCCGAGCGACGCGCATCGTCGTCTCCTCGAAGCCGAGAAGGTCGCCGCCTCGACCGGCGACGCGCGGCTGAAGGTGAGGGTGGAGTTCGTGCTGAACACGTTCGTGGGTGATCACCTCGGCGAGCTCGACGGGGTGGTCGAGAACGTGCGCTCGGCGATCGCGATGGCCGCGGAGATCGACGAGCACGCCCTCGCCGCCGAAGGGCACCTTCGCATCGCCGCGCTCTTGATGAGCCACGACCTCGCGGCTGCCGAGCCCGAGCTTCGGCGTTGCCTCGAGCTCGCGGAGGAGCTCGGTAGCCGCCGGATCGAAGCCGAGGCAACGTCCTGGCTGGGCATCGTCGCCTACTACCTCGGCCGCCCGGCCGAGGCGGAGCAGCTCTGCCTCCAGGCGCGAACATGGTTCGAGCGCACGGGCGACACCTACTTCCAAGTGCAGAACATCATCTGCGGCCTCGCGATCTTCGCGCTCGAGAACAACCGGGAGGAAGAGGCGGAGACCTGGCTGCGCGAGGCGCTGCCGGTCGCGCTTCAGATAGGCGGCTGGGTCGTGCTCAAGACCTACTGGCATCTCGTCGAGGCCTTGATCGCCCAGGACCGGCTCGACGATGCCCGCGAGATCGCCGTGTTCGCGGCGCGCTGCGTCCCGGAGGAAGACCCGTACTCGCGCGCGTTGCTCCTGATGGCCGAGGCCTGCGTTGCCACCGCGGCGGGCGAGCCGACGACGGCGACCGCGGCGTTCACCGAGGCCCTACGGCTGTTCGAAGAGCTCGGTTACGCGCTCGACTTCGCCGAGGCGCGCTTCCTGCTGGGTCGTTCGCTCTGCTCCTTCGGCGACGTCGCCGGTGCGAGAACCGAGTTCGAGCGAGCGCGCTCGACCTTCGTCGGCATCGGAGCCGACGTCCGCTGCGAGGCGGTCGACGCCCTGCTGGCGGAGCTCGTCGAGGGGCCGGCTCCCACCGGCCCCTCGACTGCTTGACCTAGCTCAGTTCGATGCCGGCACACCGTTCGGCACGACCTGGATGCTTGGTTATTCGCCGCCGCCCTCGGTCGTACAGTCGCTGCCGGTGCAGCTCGTGGTGAGGTCGAGGTCGTCGCCGCTGTTCTCGTTCGTAGATGTCGAACCATTGACAGTCGTGGTCTGGCTGACAGTGCAGTCGCCGGACGTGTGGCAGTCGCCCTGGACGTCGTTCGTCTGCTGGCTTCCTCCACCCTGGTCGTCGTCCTGTGTCGAGCTCTGGGTGACGCTGAACGTGTCGCCGCTGTTGCCGGTCTGCGTCGCCTGCCCAACGCCCTTGCGCACCGGGCCGTACTGGATCTGCGTCAACGATGGCGCGTCAGCGTAGTCCCCATCGCTCGTATCGCACGACGTGAGACCGGTCGTCGCCGCGTCCTCGCACTGCGTCTCATTCTGCGTAGTGGTCGCGGTCGAGATTCCCGAGCTGTCCTGATTGACCGTTGCAAGGAGCCCGCCGCCAACCGAGCTCTGGGTCTGGCTGATCGGGCCGTTCTCGCTGTTCGCGATCGCGGTCAGACTGTTGGTCTGGTCGAAGTTCGCGGTGTTAGGGCCGCTGCTGACGCTGTAGGCGCTCCCCTGGTTCTGCTCGACGTCGATCGTCATGTTCGCGCCCTTGTTGGCCGCGTTCTGCTTCTCGGTGATCGAGCCCGCAGTGTTCATTGTCGCCCCCAGCGACTGGCTCTGGCCAAGCGGATCGGTTCCGCAGCCGCCGGAAGGCGTTGCTGAGCCCGACGCCGAGTTGCCGCCAGTGCCGGCCGCATCCTGCTTGATGGTCGCGGTCTGATGAACCTCCTGCTTCACCACGAGAGGCTCGTGGTGCGGGCGCACGGCCGTGCCGATGAGGCTGGTGCTCTGCGTGACGCAGGCCGTGTTGCTACCGGCGCCGCCCGTCGTCTGTGTGATCGCGGCAACCTGCGAAACCATCTGCGCCAGGCCATGTGAGGTCGACGCGTTCTCGTAGATCACCGCAAGGTTGTTGCCGCTCACGCTCGACTGGGTGATCGCGCACTTCTGCGTCAAGCCGTGGTGCTTGATGCACGTCGCCGAGTTGCTGATCGGAGCGGTCGTCGTCGCGACCTGGACAACGGTACAGCTCGCCGATGAGCACGTAAATGCGTTATGGCCGCCTGCGGTCGCAACCTGCACCACCGGACGCGTCGTTTCCGTACAGCTCCAACCCTTGCCTGGACAGCTCGGGCCAGCGTAGTTACGGGAGCCGCGCTGGATCACAACTCCGTTTGGACTGACGTGGATCGAACGCAAGTAGTGAACGACCGCCGCCCGTGTCGATACGTCGATTCGAACGACCCTAGGTCCCTTCAGCGTGGCGGCTCCCGACGACGACACGAGTGTCGTAGCGACGACCACCGCCGCGATGAAGCCGATTAGATTTCTCATGCGCACAGCACACCCTCCTCCCTCAGCGGCCCCATTGGGGGCCGCGACCCCAGTGCCGATGCGAGCCTACGCTGATTATGCAGGCACTTCTAGTGCGGAAGTCACACGAAGACCGACACGGCCGACCGCTCCGCCTCGAAGACAGCTTCCTCGACGTAGTCCCGCTCGGCAGAGCGCGAGCGCAACGGGCTCCGCCTACTCGCCGATGGTCGCTCGAGGCCACGAGACGGGTGGCGGCCAAAGCCGATCAACTCTCCCCCTCCCATCGCGTTTCGGTGACGTCGTCCGACGTCAGGAAGGCAGCCTCGTGGACCTTCTCGTACGGAACCGCCCCTGCCGAGGCGGGATCGCTCGCTGGGACTAGCCGGCGGTGTCGATCGTCAGGTCGCGATCTTCGCGGTTTGCTGCCAGGGTTGCTTTTGCTGTAGCTTCGGCGAGGGTCGCGTGGAAGCCGTCCATGTAGCTCCCATAGTCAACCCGCCAGTACTCGCCGTCGTGAAAGACGCGGATTGGCGGATCCGAAGCTGGCTTCACCATCGATCCTCCCGTCATTGGCCTGAAGCTTCATCGCCAGCCAGGGAGTTGAGGCGGCTAGGGCTGCTCCACCACACGCTGTTGAGGGTGGGTCGTGCGGGCCGGGTGTTTCGATCCGCCTACGGCGTCGTTACGAGGCAGCTCCGTGAGGAAACCGTCTAACTGAGTGTAGCGGAGTGGTAAAATTCCTTGGGCTATAGCGAAGGTATCGGTGACCCCTTTGGCGATGGTTCCTCGTTCTCACGATCGGGCGTTGGCTGAGAATGGGGTCGAGCACCTCCGTGTCCTGATCGCCAACGAGCGACACGATCGGCTCGCAATCGTCGCCGAGGTCGTTTCTGGGCTCGGACACGAGGTGGTCGCCGACTCGACAGAGATCGAAGAGGTCGGCTTGCTCACCGCGAGAGAGCATCCCGACGTCGCGCTCGTTGGGCTCGGCGTCTCCTCCGACCATGCGCTCGGTCTGATCGAGCGGATCGTTCGCGAAGCCTCTTGCCCGGTGATCGCTCTGCTCTCGACAGAGGACCCTGTTTACGTCCACGAAGCGGCAAAGCGCGGCGTCTTCGCCTACATCATCGACACCACACCCGAAGAGCTGCAAAGCGCGATCGACATCACCCTCCAACGCTTCACCGAATACCACAGCCTGCAAGGAGCGTTCGGACGCCGCGCCATGATCGAGCAGGCCAAAGGCATCCTGATGGCACGCCACTCGATCAGCGCCGAGCGGGCGTTCGAGATGCTGCGCGACCACTCCCAGCACAACGGACGCAAACTCAGCGACGTCGCCTCCGCAGTCGTCGAGAGCCACCTGCTGCTCCTCCCACCGGCCCCGCAGGTGCCGCAAGCGCTCCCGCCCGCCGCCTAGCCTCTCGAACAACGCCGGGCAGCGGTCAGCGACCGTGGGATCGTCATCCCGTCAAGCGGGCGAGGACGCTGAGATTCCCGTCGTCGTCTCAGCCTCCGGCATCTCCCGGCTCGACTGGCTGACCAACGCCGACGGCGACGCTCGCACTGACGCAGCGGCGCGGGCCGACGAGCTCGCCGAGGCGGCACCAAGCGACGACGTCGAGTCCCGCGTTGGTGACTCCGACCCTGTCAAAGCGATCGAGGACGCGCTACGCAGCTTTCCCGCCGACGAAGTGATCATCGCGGGCCGCGCCTGCGGCGGTCTTCGTCTCTCGGTTCCAGCTGGCCTCGTTTCCCTTAGCCAGCGCGCCGCCACAGCTCGAACAAGTCGCCGGAACGCGGCACCTCGTCGAGTAGCGCGACGAGCTTCGTGATGCATTCAGTTAGAGGTCTAAGGCGTGCTCGTCGTCTGTTCTCGCTCGGCGGTCTGGAACCGGGCCCGAAGCTCACGGATCGTCGGGAGCAGGATCAGGGCGGGCACGATCGGGAGCCAGAAGTTGAAGAGGCGATAGACCAGCACTCCGATCAAGGCCGGGACGAACCGGACGCCCATCCCGACGAGCGCGAACGTCAACGCGACTTCGACTACCCCGGCGCCTCCGGCAGGCAGGGAGCGCCTGGTGAGCACGTAGCCGGTCGAGTACGCAAGGACGAGCGCCGCCAGCGTGATGTGCTTGCCACCGACGAGCTGGAGCGCAGCCCAGAGGCAGAGAATGTCTCCCGCCCAGTACAGGCTGCTGCCAACGAGGCCGAGGCCGTGCTCGCGCGGATTGACGATGAGGCTACGCACGTTCCCGGCGCCTTTAACCGCGTTCGCGAAGCCCTTCTTCAGCCACCCGCTACTGCGCTTCGTGCGGCTCAGCCGCGCGCGGCGTTTGGGCGAGGTAACCCATAGCGCGGCCACGAAGCAGGGAACAATCAGGAGCGAGGGCAGAGTAATCCCATCGCTTGCGTGACCATCGAGATGTAGATACAGGAGGGCAGAAGCGCCTAGAGCTGCGGCGCCGAGCACCGCGTACTCGAGAAAGCCCAGGGCGAGCACACGACCGACCGCATCTCGTTTCCCCGCCCCTGCGCGGCGGAAGGCCCAGTAGTCGACCGCGAACCCGCCCGAGCCGCGCGTCGCGGCGAAGACACCGAATCCAGCTACCACGGTCTTTGTTGAGACGGCGAGATTCATCTCGGGCCCGTCGTCGACCCTGGCCATGTCGCGGATCGTGAGCACATAACCGAGGTACGCCACCAGCTCGCAGATCAGGCACACGGGGAGCCACGCCAGCGAGTGGCGGGCATAGACCACGCGCAACACTCGAGGCCAGCCGGCGTACGAGCCGAGCACGAACGCGGTCGCGATCGTCGCGCCGGCTGCCACGAGGAGGACGGCGATCGGCTTTTCCTCGAGCGAGAGAAACCCACTCCGAATCGAGCGCCCAAAAGTCAGGAGACGCGCCTTCATCGATCAAAGGTATTCCCGATGTGTCCGCCCGCAAGCTCGGCTCGGCGCGTCAGGATTGCGACCGGGGCAGCCTTTGCATCGCGACTGCTTGGATCGTCGCGGCGATCACCCGGATAGCAGGATGGCTCGAGCGGCGGGGCTACCTGCCTTTCGTGTCGATCGAGCTGTTGAACGTCTACGAATTCTCGACTACGAGGTGTGTTACTGGCAGCGAGAAGCGAGCCAGCGTAGTCTCGGCGCTTCCTTTCTCGAGCCAGCCCGCATCCTCGTCCGCGGACGTGGCGATGATCACTTCGTCGGCGGGAAAGCTGCGCAGCGCGTCCTCGATCGCTTTGACAGGGTCGGAGTCACCAACGCGGGACTCGACGGCGTCGCTTGGTGCCGCCTCGGCGAGCTCGTCGGCCCGCGCCGCTGCGTCAGTGCGAGCGTCGCCGTCGGCGTTGGTCAGCCAGTCGAGCCGGGAGATGCCGGAGGCTGGGGCGACGACGAGAATCTCAACGTCCTCGCCTGCGTGCGCACGAACCGACGCGCGCAGAGCGGCCGCAGGCACATCGGCGGTGGCGACAACGAGCAATCGACGAGACACGCCCTGAGCCTATCCCCATGGGCGCGGGACCCTCCAGGTATCGTTTTGAGGGCAGCGCTGGAATCGTCGGTGCTGCGGAAGCCCTCGCCGCGTCTCAAGTCATGTGACACGGCGGAGATGTCCTCCCACACGCAATGCGGGTCGGCGCGAAGAGCGGCCGGGCCGCGCGCACTGGTCGCGGTGCAAGACCTCGACACGGGAGTTGGACATGATCGACATACACGCACTACCTCTTCGCGGGCGCAGGCCGAGGAGTCGAACTGTCGCTTGCCTGCCGCCGGCCGCACGATGAAGAGGCGCGTCATCGCCTTTGATCTGGACAACACGCTCGCTGATAGCAAGTCTCCGATCACGCATCAGATAGCGGCTCTCCTGACCGGGCTGTTGGCGCAGTTCCAGGTCTGCGTTATCTCCGGCGGAAAGTTCGAGCAGTTCGAAGCGCAGGTATTGGGTCACCTCGATGCCTCGCCTCGCGCCTTGAGGTCACTGCACATCATGCCGACCTGCGGAACACGGTACTTCCGCTTCGAGAGCGGATCCGAGGTCTGGCAGCAGGTGTATGCGGAGGATCTCTCGCCCGCTCAGAGGAAGAGCATCATTGCGGCGCTGGAGAGCGGCGCCGACGTGTTGGGGTATCACCCGCCGAGGCTGTGGGGTGCGCAGATCGAAGACCGGGGCAGCCAAGTCACGTTTTCGGCGCTTGGCCAGAACGCTCCCGTGGCCGACAAGCAAGCCTGGGATCCGGACGGAACCAAGAAGCAGAAACTCCGCAATCACGTCGCGGCCGAGATCCCCGAATTCGAGGTGCGGGTCGGCGGCTCCACGTCGGTCGACGTGACCAAGCCCGGCATCGACAAGGCCTACGGCATCAGCAAGCTGATCGAGCTACTCCACATGACCAAGAACGACGTCCTGTTTGTCGGCGACCAGCTGCGCAAGGGCGGCAACGACTACCCGGTCAAGGCGATGGGCGTCGACTGTCTCGAGGTGGCGCGCTGGCAGGACACGGCGCTTGTCATCGAAGCGATCCTGGGCGTGACCTGAGATGCGACCGATAGTGGCAGAACACGACGAACGGCCCTGGGGCAACTACACGGTGCTCGACGAAGGAGCCGACTACAAGGTCAAGCGAATCGCCGTTGTCGCCGGCAAGCGGCTCAGCTACCAGCGCCATGCCCGGCGCTCAGAGCACTGGCTCGTCGTCCACGGAACCGGCCGCGTCACGCTTGACGGGAAAGAGATCGACGTCGTACCGGGATCAGCCCTCGATGTGCCCGTCGGCACGGCCCATCGGATCGCCAACACCGGAACCGAACTTCTGACGTTCATCGAAGTGCAGCGCGGCGACTACTTCGGCGAGGACGACATCGTCCGACTCGACGACGACTACGGCCGCGCCGACAACACCTGATGAGATCGAGCGAGGAATCGATGAGGGCCACCTCCAAGCGCGCAAAGGGCGGCCCGGAAGCCCCGCCGTCGCCGGCCCGGGGGTGCCATCATTTCTCCTTCAGGAGAAGCGGCTCCTCGCATAGCACCGTCGCCTGCGCCAGCGTGCGTGAGTGACGCCCGATTGAACCGTCTAGCGGCTGTTGAGGCTATCGACTTCGAGTGTGATCTCCCGCAAGGCATCCTCGAGCGCCGCCACTGTTGCGGCGAGTTCGTGAACCCTGAGCGAGATCGGTGTCGCCGACAGGTGGGGACTTCCCCACTCGGCCGGCATCGTGTGCGTGTGGGCTTGCATCAGAGTGTCCACGCGCTCTGTCAAAGTGTCTGGCACTGTCAACGTGTCTGCCTACATGTTCGCGAGCCTCCTCCGTCGAACCGGAGAGGAAAGGCTAACCCCCGCTCTGGCCGCGACACAACGGGGATTTCACGCACCTTGCAACGGCCCAGGGTCTCTCGAAGAACCCCAGGCGTTTCTCTACCTGGCCGAGCCGGCACCCGGTCTTCCGCGTCGAGCCAGGTTCATCGTAAGCCGAACTAGATTTTCGGCCTGCTGCAGTCCGGCGACCCGACCTACGCTGACAAGAGCGACTCAGGCAGTAGAAATCTGGGCCGCGCCAGTGCTCGCGAATATCCCCTGACGCTTCGACCTACGATGATGAGATGGCGACCGTCGTCCTCGCCGCGACAATCACCTGCCCCGCGTGTGGTTATGCGAAGGCCGAGACGATGCCGACGGACGCCTGCCGGTTCTTCTACACGTGCTCGGCCTGCGGCACGCTACTCCGGCCGCTCCCCGGCGACTGCTGTGTGTTCTGCTCATACGCGGATCAGGTGTGTCCGCCAGAGCAAACCGGCGACGATTGCTGCTGACTACGGCGAAGGTCGCTCGGCTGCGCCAGTGCTCCGGAATGACCGCTGAGCTAGCTACCGCCTGGCGCAACATCTCCTCTTCGGGGTGGGGGCGTTAGATGTGGGCGGTTGGGCGAATGTTGGTTAGTGCCGTCGCGATCCGGTCGGCCCACGCATCGATTGTGGGCCAGTCGCGGTGGTCGCCGAAGCGTCCACCAAAGATGTGGAAGAACACGCGCGACCAGAACGGCCACTGGTGCTTCTGGATGACGCCTCGGAAGACGCGATACTCGCGTGGCCGCAGGTCAGCCAGGATCTCCCCGATCCCTTTGGGCTCTTTGTGGGTGAGCGGGCCGATCAGGCGTTTCGCATCGCCGAAGGCTCCCACGCTGAACAGCCAGAGCGGGCGTGCGGCGAGAGCGTCCCGGTTTTCGGCGACGAACGCGCTCGCCTCGGGCGGCCACGACTGGTCGTATACCGGGGCACCAAAGACCACCGCGTCGGAGTCGTCGAACGTCCCGACCTCATCAACGCGGCGTAAATCGAGAGTAGTACCGGCGTCCCTGAGCCGACTCGCGAGGCGGGCAGCGATCTCAGCAGTGGCTCCGTGACGACTTGCATAGACAACGAGGACTCTCATGATCCGAGCATTTGTGCTTGTGCGGCCAGGACGCATCCGGGAAAGGCCTGATCGCGAGGTCATCGTTCGACGCCGAACTCCTGGAAGCCGTATCTCTTGGCTGGGCCAGTGCTCGGGAATGTCCCCTGGCTGATGAGGCCCTTACAGGTGTCGCTGGAACGACCCGACCCAGATCTCTCCGCTGCCGTTGCGGCAGACGAGATCCCCGATAGTGACGCCGCGTCTCCTCCAACCGGCGCGCGCCCGAAGATCGAATACCTGCCAGCGGGCAAGGCCACAGGATCCGGGCGCGATCAGAATGTCCGCATAGGCTTGTTGACCCGGGCGAAGCGTCACAACGTGCCCCGGAACACCCGCGTTCGAGCCAAAGACAGCGCGGGTCGCATCCTCAACCGTGACGGCGTGGCGTAGAGGGCCGAGACGGATCCACGGGTGACCGCTAATCGTGCAGTCACGCTTGCTGAGGTTCCCTGACCGCTACGGAGGCCACGGCTTGGCCGCCCGTGGCCCCGTTGAAGTCACCACCGGAAACGCGAACCAACGAGCAGTCCGCGACCCGGTCCCTCCCAGAAGCAACGGTCGCGTAGATCGCCCCAGCCGCGAGTGCGGCTACGAGAGCAACGGCCGAAACCACGCGAGTGCGCACCTTGACTTCGAAGTCTGAGGGCCAACCCGACAGGAGTCAAACCTTGTTCGGGATCTGCCTCTCCCGGCCGCAGCGGACTCGCCTGGGCCAGTGCTCGGGAATGACCTCTGAGCCAGGTTCTAGTAGGTCGTGGCGTCGTCTACGTCGGCGACCGTCGGTCCCATCTTCAGTCGCATCCCGCCGCGTTCGATGGCTCCGGAAGCGAGCAGACGCTCACGGAATGCCTTGGCCTGCTCGACGGATGGGAACTCAACACGGATGAAGCCTTCGTTCGGGTTGTCAACGGCCCGCGAGACCACATGACCCGTCGCGCCGCTCTGCATGCGACCCGCAGGATCCTCGTCGAACATCGCCTTCCACGTGTCGTAGTCGTCGACCTCGAAGTTCATGACCATGATCGCCACGGTTGTTCCTTTCGTCGGGACCGGACCGCTGGCGGACGACCGCAGCGGGCCAAGGAAGACCGTCTCATGCCCGACTCGAGCCGTCAAGGCGGACGGCAGTCGCATGCGCGAGGGCGCCTCTCACTTGAGCGCCGAAATGCCGGCCTGTGGTTCAGCGGCGCGCGCCGCCGTCGCGCGCGGGTCGCTGAAGCCACAGGTCAGGCAGCGCCACCGTTCGTCACGCTCGTCACCGAACAAGGACGCAGCCCCCGAGCGCGACCGCCTGCTGAGAGGGCCGGCCCAACAGAAAAGGCCCTGCTCCCAGGGGCTTTTTGAACGGGAGCGACGGGATTCGAACACAGGATGTCTGGCTCATCCGTCCAAAAAGAAAAGGCCCCGCTTCCAGGGCCTTCGTGAACGGGAGCGACGGGACTCGAACCCGCGACCTCCGGCGTGACAGGCCGGCGCTCTAACCAACTGAGCTACGCCCCCGCGGACGGCCCAGTGTAGCCCTGGTCAGTAGGCTCCCGCAGTGACCCTCGTCGACTGGATCGCGCTCGCGATCGTCGCGATTGCGGCGCTCGCCGGCATGCAGCGCGGACTCATCCTCAGCGCCTGTTCGCTCGCCGGACTCGCGCTCGGCGCGTATGTCGGCGCCCGCATCGCGCCGCACCTCCTGAGTGGAGGCGCTGGCTCGATCTGGACGGGCGTTGCAGGGCTCGTCGGCGCGGTACTCGGCGCCGGACTCTTCCAGGTCATAGGAGTGCTCGCGGGCTCGCGTCTCCGCGGTGGCTTGCGCCTCACGCCGCTGCGCGTCGTCGACTCGATGGGAGGCGTGCTGCTTGGAATCGTGACCGGCCTCGCGATCGTTTGGGTCTGCGCGGCCGTCGTCATTCAAGCTCCCCGGCATCGGCTGATCGACTTTCGCCACGACGTCCAACGATCGTGGATCGTGCGGCACCTCGACGCCGCGCTACCGCCGCGCCTGCTCGCACCGATCCTGCAGGCGATCGATCCGTTCCCGTCGATCACCGGGCCGTCGGCGCCGACGCTCCCGCCGTCCGTCGGCGTTCTCCGCAACCCGCGGATCCGTTCGTCGCTGACGCGGGTCGTCAAGGTGCTCGGCACCGCGTGCGGCGACGGAGTCGAGGGGAGCGGCTGGTTCGCACGTCGGAACCTCGTGGTCACGGCTGCGCACGTCGTCGCCGGCGAACACAGCACGTTCGTCGAGATCCCGGGCGACCCCTCCCAGCACCTCGCAACGGTCGTCGTCTTCGACGTCCACAACGACATCGCCGTCCTCCGCCTCTCGGACGTGACCGCGCATCCGCTGCGACTCGCGGATCCGCAGGACGGAGCCTCGGTCGCGATCGTCGGCTACCCGCTCGACGGGAACCTCACGGCCATCCCGGGACGGTTGGGACGCACCGCGAACGCGTTCACCGAGGACGCCCTCCGCGGCGGTCCGGTCGAGCGCGCGATCACCGCTGTCGCCGGCCGTGTCCACAAAGGCGACTCCGGCGGGCCGGTGATCGACACACACGGCGACGTAGAGGCGACGATCTTCGCCAAGAAGAGAGGCTCGGCGAGCGGGTACGCCGTCCCGACCTCCATCGTCCGCACGGACCTCGCGCAGGCCGGTCGGAGGGCTGTTTCGACCGAGTCCTGCGCGCCTTGAGGAGGGATTGGCGGCACAGCGGCTGTGCCGCGCTGACGCGCTGCGCGTGGCGAGGCTGCGTCCTCAGTCGGCCCGATAGTCAACGACTATCGGGCCTCCCTGCGTCCTTCCCTCGCGGCGCCCAGCGCGCCATCGCGACGAGCACCGTCCGCCAATCCCTCCTAAGGCTCGGGGAGCAACTCGACGACGTTGAGCGGCTGGCGGAACGGGGCCATGACGTAGACGCCCTGCGCGAACTCGCGCGCCGCATCGATCAGCTCCCGGCCCAGCTCGAGCCCTAGCGCGCCCGCCTCCGCGCCAGCTGCGCGGTACCGCTCCTGGACGTGCTCCGGGACGACGATGCCGGGCACCTCGTTGTGGACGCGGACGAGCGTCTCGGTCGTGCGGATCGGCCAGACGCCCACGAGCACGGGGATCGCCCAGCCGCCGAGCCGCTCCCGGAACGCCTCGAGCGGCTCGAGATCGAAGAGGATCTGCGTCATCGCGAAGCGTGCGCCCGCCGCGACCTTGCGGTGGAACCTCTCCGCCTCGAGGCCGAGGTCGTCGGCGGTCGGGTTGACCGCGACACCGGGGAAGAACGACGTCGGCGCGTCGATCGCGCGTCCGTGCCAGTCCTCGCCCGAGTTGAGGCGCGCGATGAGCTCGACGAGCCCGATCGCGTCGACGTCGTAGACAGCGCCGGTGCCGGGATAGTCGCCGGCCTCGGGCGGGTCGCCGGTCACGGCAAGGATGTTGCGGACGCCCTCCGCGTGCGCTCCTAGCAGGATCGACTCGAGGCCCGCGATCGTCATGTCGCGCGGCGTCAGATGGGGGATCGTCTCGACGCCGGTGAACCGCTCGATCGCGACGGCGGCCATGACCCCGCTCATCCGCGCCCGCGCACGCGGGTTGTCGTTGACGTCGACGAACTGCGCGCGGCCGGAGTCGCGGACGGCGCGCGCGGTCGCGATGAGCGCCTCGGGGTTCGCGCCAAGTGGCGGGTCGACCTGTACGGAAACCGCGAACTCGCCCTCGCGGAGGAGTCGCCCGAGTTGCGTTTCCTCCTCGGTCGGCGCCGGCTGCGTCGCCGTCTCGCGCTGGCGGACGAGGAACGAGCCGGTGGCGCGCCGCTCCTCGTCGACGGCCGCGCGAATCGCCTCGATCTGCGCCGGCGTCGTGCCGCAGCAGCCGCCGATCACGCGCGCGCCGAGCTCGCGTGCCCGCGCCGCGAACTCGCCGAAGTACGCGGGGGTGGCGTGCGGGAAGACGATCCGCTGGCCGGACATGCTCGCGAGACCGACGTTCGGGAGCGCGGCAAGCGCGTCGTCTCGGGTTGCGTGCATGTGCGCGAGCGCCGTGAGCGCGGCCGCAGGCCCGGCGCCGTGGTTCGCGCCGAACGCGGCCAGGCCGAGCGGGCGCAGCCGCGCCGCGGCGTCCTCCGGCGTGACGCCTGCGAGCGTCTCCCCGTCGGCGTCGAACGTCATCAGCGCGACGACAGGAAGCGACGAGACGGAGCGCACGGCCGCGAGCGCCGCCTCGAGCTCATCGAGATCGAAGAACGTCTCGACCATGAAGAGGTCGACGCCGCGGCCCTCGAGCACCCTCGCCTGC
>Ga0265338_10003965_pt1 | contig 20391 bp, 17 predicted proteins | sample 42126metaG_FD_193579 | JGI IMG/M metagenome (GOLD analysis project Ga0265338, IMG submission 193579) | Rhizosphere microbial communities from Carex aquatilis grown in University of Washington, Seatle, WA, United States - 4-21-26 metaG | ecosystem: Host-associated > Plants > Roots > Rhizosphere...
CGATGCGTTTACGGTATGCGACGCGTATTTCTGTTCGGTGCACGCCGATACGGCGCCCAACCGCATCATGCTGTTCACGGGCACCATCGATGCGCGCAACGCATTGGGCACGCGACCGACGGGCCCGGGGCTCAGCGAACGTGATGCAAGCGACTCCTATACCTGGACGACCTATCCGGAGCGGCTCGAGGCTGCGGGAATCGATTGGAAGGTCTATCAAGGGGGCACGGGGTTGCCAGGCGACGCAACCGACAATTACACCGACAATTCGCTTGAGTTCTTCGCCCGCTTTCAGCTTGAGCACGGCGCGGCGGCTGCGCTCGTGCGCAACGGCGTATCGCAGCACACCTTGGCGCAGCTTCGCGCGGACGTGGCGAACAACCGCTTGCCGCAGGTCTCGTGGATCATCGCACCGAGGATGTACTGCGAACATCCGAGCGCATGCCCAACGGATGGCGCGTACTACATCAACCTGATTCTGGAAGCGTTGACATCGAATCCGGAGGTCTGGGGCAAGACCGTCCTCTTCATCAACTACGACGAAAACGATGGCTTCTTCGATCACGTGGTCCCACCGATGCCGCCGCTGGCCAGCGCTCGCAACGGGATGGGCCTCGTGTCGGCGCAACTCGTCGATAGCCTCGCCGACGAGTTCATCGACCTCGACGCCTATCCACGTCACAAGACCCCGCTGATTCCCAATGCCGATCCGGGCGGGCGACAGCCGATCGGTCTGGGGCCGCGCGTGCCGATGATCGTCGTATCGCCGTGGACAAAAGGCGGGTGGGTATGCTCACAGGTTTTCGATCACACGTCGGTATTGCAGTTTCTGGAGGCTCGCTTTGGCGTGTTCGAGCCCAACATCAGTAGATGGCGGCGTGCCATCTGCGGCGACCTGACCTCGGCCTTCGATTTCTCCTCCCCGCCGGATTTGACTGTCGCGCGCTTGGACGTCGTCGCGCACATTGTTTCCGCCGGTGCATCGCCGGTGATACAGGCGCCGCAGAAACCGCCCGAGGCGGAGCCCGGCACCCGTGCTGCGCGCGCGCTGCCTTACGCGATGGCGGTGAACGTCGGGCTCAGCGGCACGCTGCTTCGCTTGGACTTCGCAAACAGCGGCCGGGCCGGGGCGGCTTTCTATGTCTATGACCGGCAGCGGCCTGAAAGCGCACCGCGCCGCTACGCGATTGCCGCCGGCGACGCATTGTTCGACGTCTGGCAGATACCCGAGCAGCACGGCAGGTACGAACTGGCTGCCTACGGCCCGAATGGGTGCCTGTTCGAGTTCCGCGGCACGGTCGATGGCGGTAGTGTCCGACCGACCGTAACGTTTGCGACTGACGCGGCAGCAGGAACGGTGTCGCTGCGGCTGGCCAACGCCGGCACGTCGGCTTGTTTCTTGACGGTTACGGACGCCTATGACCGTGATGCTGCGGCGCGCGTGCATGAGGTCGCGCCTGCTGCAACGATCGAGGACCGCTGGGTCGTTTCCGCTCACGGCTGGTACGATTTGAGCGTGGCGGCGCAAAGCGACTTTCTGTGGCGCTACGCCGGGCATCTTGAAAACGGCCGCCCCAGCATCAGCGACCCGGCATTCGCGCGGTCGCGTATCGTGTCGTGAGCGCGCAATCGAGCGTCCCATGCACGATCGCCCGGCCAATATTTCCTTATAAAACAGACAAGATGCGCTGGGCGTGCGCTCAGGCTTTTGTCATGCCGCATCACTGGCGGGAGGGAAGTCGGGGTCGTCGTTGCAGCCGCATTTGGCGTGGCCCGTGCTTTTCCCTTTGAAAACAAAGCGATTGGACGAAGTCCCTCGCAAGCCGGAGGGCGGTGGCGCGGCAAATTTCGATCGACCTGATTTGGGCGTACGCGCTAGGGTAATACCCTGGAAACGCGGGATTTTATGCCCACCAGCCTTACTTATCGGTCGCGAATGACGCTCAAGGGTAAAGGTTATCGATTTGCTTCCGATAACTATATAGACGGCGGCGCTAAAGCCAGCTATTTCCTCTGTCGTTCGGTCTTGGTGTTGCAATCTTGATCTACCCGGGTGTCAGCGCTGCTTCGCGCTTGACGCACGCAGAAAGCGCCCAGTACAGTGGGGCGGCCAAGGGGACTTGGCAGGACCGGTTTGCGTTATTTGGCTGTGCTACCGACGGCGAATGCGCTACGCGTTGCGGACCACGCGCAGGACACTTCGTCGAATTTTCCGATTTTGATTGGCATCGAGGCAGTTCATACATGAGCACCGCACAACAAGAAATCGATGAGCGCACCAACCTCACGAGCAATAACCAGTTCGAAATGCTGTTATTCCGCCTTGGCGAAGCGGCGGACTCGGACCAGCGCGAATTGTTCGGGATCAACGTCTTCAAGGTACGTGAGATCCTGGTCATGCCGAACATCGTCACGATTGCCGGCGCGCCGAAACATTTGTTAGGCGTCGCAAATATTCGCGGGCAGATCATTCCCGTGATCGATCTGGCCGCAGTGGTCGGGTGCAAGCCGCGCAGCGGCTTGAATATCTTGCTGGTTACGGAGTATGCACGTTCGACACAGGGTTTCGCGGTCGAGGAGGTCGATGAAATCGTGCGACTGGACTGGAGCCAGGTGCTGTCGGCCGAATCCACCTCGGTCGCCGGGCTCAATACCAGCATCGCCCGGCTCGACGGCAATGTCGATAACACCCGGCTCGCCCAGGTGCTCGACGTCGAACATATTTTGCGATCGGTGCTGCCTTCCAGCAAATCGAAGGTCAAGGCGGAGACGGGGCCGGCATTGATACTGCCGCCTGGCACCAAGATCCTGGCGGCCGACGATTCCGGTTTCGCGCGCACGCTGATCGAACAGGGCCTGACTTCAATGGGCGCGGCTTTCGTCATGACCAAGTCGGGCAAGGAAGCCTGGGACATGCTGGAAAAAATTTCCGACGAAGCCATTGCAGAGGGCAAGACGGCGCGCGACAAGATTGCGCTGGTGCTGACCGACCTCGAAATGCCAGAGATGGACGGGTTTACGCTGACTCGCAAAATCAAGAAAGATGAGCGCTTCAAGTCGATTCCGGTAGTGATTCACTCTTCATTGTCGGGCACTACTAATGAAGACCACGTCAGAAGCGTCGGGGCTGATGCTTATATTGCAAAGTTCGTCGCCGAAGAATTGGGTGCGACGATCCGCAGCGTTCTGAAGCGCTAGGCTGATTCCAACGACTAAACCGCTGTGCAGGGCCGGTCGCTGGAGAACTCGCCGGCTCAGCCAGGCCGGATCGATCAAGCTCCCGGCCGGCGATAGGCTCGATTCCGCAATAAGGCAAACGCGGCTAACTCCCCACGCGCAAACGCAGCACCTCGGACATCGATTGCGCGACGTGATCGATATTCGCTTCGTTCAAGCCCGCCACGCATATGCGGCCCGAGCGGACCAGATAGACGGCGTACTTTTCGCGCAGCAAATCGACCTCATCGGCAGTGATGCCGGTGTAGCTGAACATGCCGCGCTGAGTCACGCAGTATTCGGCGGACACTTCCGGCAGGCGCGCCTGCAGCACTTCCTTGAGCCGCAGGCGCATGCTTTTGATGCGTTCGCGCATCTGCGTGACTTCACCTTCCCACATCCGCGTCAGACGCTCGTCGCCCAGTACGGTCGACACCAATTGCGCGCCATGCAGCGGCGGGTTCGAGTAGATGCGCCGCACGGTGGCCTTGAGTTGTCCCAACACCAGCGCCGCTTCGGTTTCGTTCGGACAAACGAATGACAGGCCGCCGACGCGCTCGCCGTAGAGCGAGAAATTTTTCGAGAACGAGTTGCTGACCACGAAGACCAGGCCCGCGTCAGCCATCGCGCGGATCGCCCAGGCGTCTTCCTGCAGACCGTCGCCGAAGCCTTGATACGCCATATCCATAAACGGGATCAGTTTGCGCTGCTCGACCACGCGGATCACTTCGCGCCATTGGTCCTGCGATAGATCCACGCCGGTCGGGTTGTGACAGCACGGCTGCATGAGCACGACGCTGTTGGCGGGCAGGCTCTCGAACATGGCGATCATTTCGTCGAAATTCAGGCCGTTGGTCTGCGCGTTGTAGTACGGATAGGTGTTGACGGTGAAGCCCGCTCCGGCAAAGAGTGCGCGATGGTTGTCCCAGGTCGGGTCGCTGACCCAGACGGCGCTGTCGGGGAAAACCGTCTTCAGGAATTCGGCTGCCACGCGAATCGCGCCCGAGCCGCCGACCGATTGGATCGTCGCAACCCGCTTGTGGCGCAGCACTTCGCTGTTTGCGCCGAACACAAGCGTTTGCACTGCCTCGCGATAGGAAGCCATCCCTTCCATGGGCAGATAGGTATGAGGCGCCTCGTGACGCTGGAGCAGGGTGGCGGCTTCGTGGACGCTGCCAAGTACCGGGATGCGGCCGTCCTGATCGTAATAAAGACCGATGCTCAGGTTGGCTTTATGCGTGCGGGGATCGGTGTGGAAGATTTCGAGCAGCGACAGGATGGGGTCGCCGGCGTACGGCGCTACATGTTCAAACATCGTGTTCAGGTCCGGGTAGTGATCAGCGAAAATGCATGTCGGCGCGACTGCCTGATGGCCGACTCGATCTCCTAGTATAAATCAGCTGCGCGAGCCCGGTCTGTCGTGCCGCGACCCGCCCCGGCGTTAGTTCGGCGCGCCGCTGCTGAGTTGCCAGACCGGGAACGGATCGGATAGCGCGCTGAAATCCGGGCCGTGTTCGCGGATTTCGGCGTCGGTGATCAGGCACGCGTCGAAGCGCTCGCGCAGCGCCGCTTCGTCCATTTCCACGCCGATCAGCACCAATTCCTGATGGCGGTCGCCATAGACCGCGTCCCAGCTTGCTTCGAACACTGCGCGCTCTTCATCGCTGCGCGGCCACTCGCTTTTGGGCACCGCCGCCCACCACAAACCCGCGGCTTCATGGCGGGCCACTGAGCCCGCTTGCGACCAACTAGCGGCAAAGTCGGGCCGGTTGGCCAGCCAGAAATAGCCTTTGGAGCGGACCACGCCAAACCATTCCTGATGAATCCACTTCCAGAGTCGCTGCGGATGGAAGGGCCGCCGAGCCCGATAGACAAAGCTGCCGATGCCGTAGGTGGTAGTTTCGGCGACGTGGGTGCCGCGCAGTTCCTGAAGCCAGCCAGGCGCACTGGCGGCAGCTTCGAAGTCGAACAGACCTGTGTTCAGTACTTCGCGCAGCGCGACTTTGCCGAACCGGGCATGCACGATGCGCGCCCGTGGGTTCAGCGCATGCACGATGGCTTCGAGCTGCCTGAGCTCGTCGGGCGTCACCAGGTCGGTCTTGTTGAGCACCATCACATCGCAGAATTCGACCTGCTCGACCAGCAAATCCACGACGTTGCGATTGTCATCGTCGCCCATCGCCGCGGACCGATCGGCGAGCGCGTCGGTGGAACTGTAGTCGCGCAGGAAGTGGCGGGCGTCGACCACCGTGACCATCGTATCGAGCCGCGCGATGGCTCCCAGGCTCACGCCTGCCTCGTCTTCGAAGGTGAAGGTTTCCGCTACCGGTAGCGGCTCGGAAACACCGGTCGATTCGATGAGCAGATAGTCGAAACGGCCTGCATCGGCCAGCTTGCGGACCTCGATGAGCAAGTCTTCGCGCAAGGTGCAGCAGATGCAGCCGTTGCTGAGTTCGACCAGTTTTTCTTCGGCGCGCGAGAGTTCCGAACCTTCGCGAATCAGCTGGGCATCGATGTTGACCTCCGACATGTCGTTGACGATCACCGCGACGCGCATGCCCTCACGGTTATTGAGCAAATGATTGAGCAGCGTGGTTTTCCCGGCGCCGAGAAATCCGGACAGGACCGTAACGGGCAAACGCCGATCGACGGCCAGGGTAGAGAGGGCGGACTTTTGCATGACGCGAGCCTGAAAGGAAAACGAGGAGGAGGTAACCGCTTGAGCGGGGCAACCGAGCGAGTAGAATGTATTGTTATGATATAACATTTCTAATGTGGCTCGCAATTGAGATGTCGCTGTGATGTGCGGCCATGCACTGCACGGCGGGCAGCCCGTCGGGAGCCAAGGCGGGAGACCACCGTGCGGGTCCTGATCCAGGCATCGCCGGCACATGTCCGCGTATTCTCCAGTCGTCTTTACAGCGAAAAGAGCGTATGATCACAAGGTTGGTGAACGATGGCGTCAAGCGATGGCGTCAGTATTGACACCCGTGCCCCCTCATTCAGGCTGCGCATTTAGATGCATAGCCCCCCTTCCTCCGCAATGACGTAGCGAGTCGGTAGCAAGACGCAGAATGCCGCGACTGTGCACTCTGGCCGATATCGCGTTATGTCCGAATGATGTGCGTTCGTGCCGTCAGCTACGTGCCCGGCGCGTCATGCCGCTTGATTCGGCGCCCGCGCGGCTGCATCGGGAATCAGGCCAGGATAGGTCAACACGTTTAATCGCTTGCCATCATCCTGCATCAGGCCATTTGGCCAGGTGCATCATGCCGGACATCTGGCGCCTCAGGCGCTGGTCTATACATAGGAGTTGTGGATGTCGAAGGAAGAACTGATCGAGTTGGACGGGGTAGTGGAAGAAGTGCTGCCGGATACGCGGTTTCGGGTCACGCTCGAAAACGGCGTAGTGGTTGCCGCTTATGCGTCGGGCCGGATTCGCAAAAACCGCATCCGGATTCTCGCCGGAGACCGAGTCACGCTTGAGATGTCACCCTACGACTTGACCAAAGGCCGGATCAATTTCCGGCATAAGGACGAACGTGGTCCGGCTCCGGCACGCAACCCGCAATTCCGTCGTCGTTAAGTCCTGCAGTTTTCAGGCTACATCCCCATTGCGGCTGTTGATTGGCTCGGTTATGCTCGCACGGCGACTATTTGGTCGCGTACGTATAACCGAGTGGAGCAGAGCACATGAACAAGGGTGAACTCGTTGAGGCCCTCGCAAAAGAAACCGGCCTGACTTCGGGCAAGGCCGGCGATGCGTTGAATGCATTGATCGATATCGTCACCAAGGCAGTTACGAAGGGTGAAACGGTACAGATCACGGGCTTCGGCAGCTTTTCGTTTACGAAGCGCGCAGCACGTAAGGGCCGTAATCCGGCGACCGGCGAAGTCATCAAGATCGCCGCATCGAAGGCAGTGCGGTTCAGCGCAGGTCAGACGTTCAAGAACGTTGTGAACAAGAAGAAGTAACTAAAACAGAAGCAATGAAAACGCCCGCAGCACAAGCTGCGGGCGTTTTTTTTGGTCTTTCGCGTTTGAGCGGCTGGACCCGTCGCGTCCCGGTGTTGCGGTCGCGACGTCCGCGCCATGACGTCCCAGTCGTGCGTTCGCTTAGGACGTCCGTGACGACGTCGCTTGTGCGATCTGCTTATGCGGCTTTATGCAAGCGGCTGTGCGCGTTCAGAATCGGAATCATCTGAGCAAATATTTTCGGGTTGCCGGCAACGATTTCGCCGACATGCAGGAATTCGGATTCGCCCGTGTAGTTCCCGACCAAGCCACCGGCCTCGCTGACCAGCAAGCTGCCTGCAGCCATATCCCACGCACTGATGCCCTGTTCGAAGAAGCCGTCGAGGCGGCCCGCCGCCACGTTCGCGAGATCGAGCGCTGCCGCGCCGGGTCGGCGCAAGCCGGCGCAAGACATCGTCATGTCCTTGAACAGCGCGTTGTACTGGTCGATGCCGTCGGTTTCGCGAAACGGAAAACCGGTGCCGATCAGGCCATCGGCTAGGCGATCGCGCCGGCCCACACGAATACGGCGCTCATTGAGGTAGGCGCCACTGCCACGCGAGGCGGTGTACAAATCATTGCGGGTGGGATCGAAAATCACGGCTTGCGTCACGATGCCCTTGTGGCTCAAGCCAATCGAAACGCAATAATACTGAAAGCCGTGAATGAAGTTGGTGGTTCCGTCCAGCGGGTCGACTATCCACTGATAGTCAGATTGCCGCTCGGTCGCGCCCGATTCTTCAGCAAGGATGGCGTGATCGGGATAAGCGGTGCTCAGGGTTTCGATGATCGCAGCTTCCGCCGCTTTATCGACTTCGGTGACGAAATCGTTGTGCTGCTTCTTGCTGACCTTCAACAAATCGAGGTCCAGCGAAGCGCGGTTGATGATCTGTCCAGCGCGACGGGCGGCTTTGACAGCGATATTGAGCATGGGATGCATGACGAAATCCTTAATCAGCGGTTTACGGCCGGCCGATGGCGTGGGTCTGTTGCGCAATCGCAAGCGGGCGGCAAAGGACAAAGCGCGGCTGCGATCGGGCGGAGACGGAACTAAATTGGAGAAGAGCGAGACTCGCGAACGGCACGGAGTCGACCCGCGCCGATCCCGACCCGGGCTGCGCGATGCGCAATGGGCGTTATTTTAGCCGACTCGGCGCTCGCTTGCCCGACCTATTTGCTCGGCGTGCGGCCGGCGTGTTTGCGCGCGCCTGCCGCACTCTCCCCGTTTACCGCGCTGCTCGCGCTACCGGCGCTACCCGAATGCGTTACCGTGTGCGCCGCGAGCGCGGTACCATCGCTATTCGCCCCAAGTCGCGGGCTACAAAAAACACTCAAGCAAAAACGTGGAACACAACGATACACAGCAAGCGGTCACCAAGACCGAAAACGCGATTCAACCCGGCGACGCCGCTACCCGCTTCGTTTTGATTGAGCCCAGCCACCCGGGCAACGTGGGCGCCGCGGCGCGTGCGCTCAAAACGATGGGCTTTAGCCGCCTGATACTCGTGCGCCCCCGGTGGCCGGGTGTGTTGCAGGATCCCGAGGCGATCGCCATGGCGTCGGGCGCCGACGATGTGCTTGCCGCGGCGCAATGCGTGCCAACGCTCGATGAGGCCCTGGCGGGCGTGCATTGGTCGATTGCGCTATCGGCGCGCAGCCGCGAATATGGGCCGCCGGTGCTCACGCCGCGCATCGCTGCCGAGACGGCGGCACAGATGGTCGCGCAGACGCACACAGGCGCTCCAGACACCTGTATCGCGCTGGTTTTCGGCAATGAGCGCACCGGCCTCGCCAATCATGACGTCGAGCGTTGCAGCGCCATCGCGCATATCCCGGCCAATCCGGCTTACACCTCGCTCAATCTGGCCCAGGCGATCCAGGTACTGGCCTATGAGTTGCGGGTCGCGTATACCGCAACCTTGTCGTCGCGCGTAGCGGCGGCACCGGCACCGAGCGCTACGTCCGACGAAGCGCGCGCCTCAAGCGATGAAATCGAAGGAATGTTCCAGCACCTCGAAAAAGCGCTGGCAGCGCTGGATTTTTTCGATCCGGATAATCCGAAAAAACTGCAGTCCAGGTTACGGCGTCTGTTCGCGCGTGCAGGTCTGGAGCATGAGGAGGTGAACATCTTGCGCGGGATCGCGAAGCATATTCTGCTGAAAACCAAGCATTGATCGCGCTCGGCGAATCGCTTGCCTAGAGCGCCAACTCAGGCAGCGGCTGCACTTCCAGCCCGTTCGCATCGAGGCGCAAATATCCGCCACGCGGCGGCACGCGATCCAGTTCCCAATCGGGCAGCACCCAGCGGTCCGGAAACGGATGGTGCGCCGGTCGATGCGTATGACCGTGAATCAGCGTGGCCGCGTCGCTCTCGCTCAACACCGCGCTAACCGCTTCGGCGGTCACATCCCACAACGGGGCGGCGGCCGAGGGCGACGGTTGCGCGGAGCCCATCGCACGCATGCTGCTGCGCTGTCGCAGATGTCGCGCCAATGCCATGCGCCAGTTAAAGGGCGCGCCTAAAAACACGCGTTGCACCCAGTGGTTGCGAGTCACGCGTCTGAAGCGTTGGTAGGGAAGGTCCAGGGTACACAAGGCGTCGCCATGCGCGAGAACAAGGCGCTGGCCAAACGCCTGCAACGTGAACGGGTCATGCAACAAGACGGCGCCGGCAGCGCGCGCAAAACGCGGACCCAGCAAGAAATCCCGATTGCCGTGCATGACATAAAGCGCGATGCCGCGCTCGCCGAGACTGCGCATCAAGGCGCACATGCGCGCAGCAAACGGCGTACCCAGCTCGTCGTCGCCGATCCAGTACTCGAACAGATCGCCGAGGATATAGACCGCTTGCGCCGGTGCTGCCGTGACGCGAATGAAATGTTCAAACGCTGCCACAGTGTGCGGCAGTGCGGCGCTCAGATGTAAGTCAGAGATAAACAAAATGGGGCGCAGGTCGGCGCCCGCCGGAGCTATCGGGGGCGTGTCTTCCAATCCGGAATAAGGCATTAGGGTCGACCTGCGCTGACTCGCGAGTAAAGGATTTACTCGGTGACGACGGCTTTTTCGATGATCACGTCATCGGTCGGGACGTCCTGGTGACCGCCCTTGTTGCCGGTCTTCACCTTGCGGATCGCGTCGAGCACGTCCAGTCCATCGACCACTTCGGCGAACACGCAGTAGCCCCAGCCTTGCGGGGTCGGTGCGGTGTGATTCAGGAAATCGTTGTCAGACACATTGATGAAGAACTGTGCCGTGGCCGAGTGCGGGTCGTTGGTGCGAGCCATCGCAACCGAACCGCGCACGTTTTTCAGACCATTATTGGCTTCGTTCTCGACCGGCGCGTCGGAAGGCTTTTGCTTCATGCCGGGCTCGAAACCGCCGCCCTGAACCATGAAACCATCGATGACGCGATGGAACACGGTGTTGTCGTAGTGGCCCTTGTTGACGTAGTTCAAGAAATTCTCGACCGTCTTCGGTGCCTTCTCAGCGTTCAGTTCCAGCTTGATGACGCCGTGATTCGTATGGAGTTCGACCATGATTATTTTCCAAATAAAGGTGTGCTGAATGGTTCAGGCACGGACAAAAATATCAGCGCAGCGGTACATGCTGCGCCTATAACGCCAAGAGGCGGCCAGGAAGCGGCAATTACTTCGACACCACCGTCGCGGATTCGATCACAACGGGTGTGCGCGGCACGTCGCCCATGCCGCCGTGATTGCCGGTGGGCACCCGTTCGATCTTTTTCACCACATCGAGGCCAGACACCACTTTACCGAAAACGGCGTATCCGTTGCCGTCCGGATTCGGGAAATCGAGGCCTTGATTATCGACAGTGTTGATAAAAAACTGGTCGGTCGCGGAATCGGGGTCGCTCGTGCGCGCCATCGCGATCGTGCCCATCGTGTTTTTGAGGCCATTGCGGCTTTCCAGCGGAATCGAGGCGGCGGTCGGCTTTTCTTTGAAATCGGTCGTATAGCCGCCGCCTTGGATCATGAAGCCGGGAATCACGCGGTGGAAAATCGTGCTGTTGTACTGTCCGTTGGCCACGTACTTCAGAAAATTGGCGACGCTCTTGGGCGCGCTTTCCGGATACAGCTCGACCTCGATATCGCCCATCGAGGTCTTGATCAGCACATCCGGATGAGCGGCAGCGGCGGTTTGAGAGTAAGCGGCGGGTGCGGTGCCGATCAGGGCAGCGCTAGCCAGCACGAGGGCGAACAGTTTCATGACAAATCCTTCGATCAACGTGAAAAGTTTCCAGCCGCTATGCGGCGGACGTGGGCCTGATCACCCGCACCGAAGCGCGGATGCAGATTAACGACTCAATGCGCGGTGCAGATCAACGATCCGGGCGCAGGTGCAAAATTAAAGAACAATGCGCGGGGGCATATCAACAAACAATGCGCGGGGGCATGCCAACTAATCAACGATTATTACCGCGGTTCAGCGAGGACGGCCCGAGCAGTCCTTGCCCCTGGGGCACGCCATATCCCGCGGGCGGTTCTTCGGGCGTCTGTGCGGCGCTCGCGGCAGCCGGCGCCGAGCTATGCGCGGCGGCTGCGGGGGCCAGGGCCATCACCAGATCGATCGACCGCTTGCGTTGCGATGAAAGGCTGTCCTGCGGGTTGAGCTTGGCGGCTTTCTGATAAGCCCGCGACGCCATCTGCAAGTACAGCGACCCCAGATTCTGGTAGGCCAGCGCGTAGGAGGGATTGGCCGCCACAGCCGTTTCGAGCGTGGCGCGCGCCTGCGACAGGTCGCCGCGTTTGGCGTACAGCGCGGCGAGATTGTTGTACGGCTCAGGCACCTCGGGGTATTGTTGAGTCAACGCGGTAAAGGCTTGAATGGCATCGTCGTCGCGATTGAGTCGTGCCAATACGGTCGCGCGCTTGAATTTGGCCTGCGCGTCGGTAGGGTTGCTCGCGATTCGCTTGTCGAGTTGCGTCAACGCGGCTTCGAGGTTTCTACCGGCGATCGCCTGGTCGATTTCGGGCGTGCCGTCGGCGACCGCCGGAGCGCGTTGCGCGAGGGCAGGCATGCTTTGTACACACAGCAGGGCGCAAAAAATAACGGATGCGGCTAGGGCGGCGCGACTGCAAAGGGTCTTCATTGGCTTAAACCGGGAATGTTATACTCCGCCGCATTCTAACAAAACGTCTGACCGATCCGCGGATTGTCCGTGCGGATCGCCAGAATGCCCTCATTTTCAGCGTTGCAGCGGATTCTTTTTTGTTGCGACCGATCTGCCGCTCACATTGTCTGTCTATGGATTCGCTCCGCATTTACAATACGCTCGCTCGCGAGAAGCAAACCTTTGTGCCGCTCAATCCAGGGCAAGTCCGGATGTACGTGTGCGGCATGACGGTCTATGACTACTGCCACGTCGGTCATGCGCGCGTGTTGGTGGTGTTCGATATGGTACAACGCTGGCTGCGCGCGATCGGCTATGAAGTCAAGTATGTGCGCAACGTTACCGATATCGACGACAAGATCATTCGGCGCGCGGTAGAAAACAACGAGACCATCGCCGCGCTGACCACGCGCTTTATTGCTGCGATGCATGAAGACGCGGCGGCGTTGGGCGTCGAGCCGCCGACCATCGAGCCGCGTGCCACCGAGCACGTGCCGCAAATGCTCGGCATGATCGAGATGCTGGAGCGCAACGGATACGCCTATCAAGCGAGCGACGGCGACGTCAATTACGCGGTGCGCAAGTTCGCCGCGTACGGCAAGCTGTCCGGTAAATCGCTGGAAGATTTGCGTGCCGGCGAGCGCGTCGCCACCAACGATGCAAAGCTGGATCCGCTCGATTTCGTGTTGTGGAAAAGCGCCAAGCCGTCGGAGCCTGCGGACACACGCTGGGAATCGAAATGGGGACCCGGTCGGCCGGGTTGGCATATCGAATGCTCGGCGATGAGTTGCGAGCTGTTGGGCGAGCGCTTCGACATCCATGGCGGGGGACAGGATCTGCAGTTTCCCCATCACGAAAATGAAATCGCCCAAAGTGAAGGCGCGACCGGACAGACGTTTGTCAACTATTGGATGCACAACGGTTTCGTGCAGATCGATAGCGAAAAAATGTCGAAGTCGCTCGGGAATTTCTTTACGATCCGAGAGGTGCTGGAAAAATTCGATGCAGAAGTGGTGCGCTTTTTTATTTTGCGTGCACACTATCGCAGTCCGCTCAATTACAGCGATGCGCACATCGACGACGCGCGTGGTGCGCTCACGCGGTTGTACACAGCGCTAAAAGAGATAGCGGGCGACGGCGAAGAACTCGACTGGCATGAGGCGCATGCGTTGCGCTTCAAAGAGGCGATGAACGACGATTTCAATTCGTCGTTGGCGATCTCGGTGTTGTTCGAGTTGGCGGCGGAAGTCAATCGTACGGCTGACACCGTACTCGCTCGCCAGTTGCAAAAGCTGGGCGCGGTGCTCGGTTTGTTGCAGCGCGCGCCGCGCGAGTTTTTGCAAAGCATGGTAGGCAGTGAGCCCGGACTGGATGCGCAAGCGATCGAAGCACGGATCGCCGCACGCCGGGAGGCCAAGCGTATGAAAAATTTTAGTGAAGCCGATCAGATCCGCGCAGAGCTTCTTGAAGCGGGCGTGATCCTCGAAGATAAACCAGGGGGGGCTACCGAATGGCGGCGTGTTTGACCAAGCATGTGCCAATATGAATCGGTTAGCCAGGCGGGAGGCAAGATGGTAGCGGCCACAAAAACAGCCCAGAAAAAAGCGGCTGGGAAAGAGCGCACGCGTAGCGCGAGGGATACGTCAGTCGCGGCAGTGGGCGCTCGACGACCGTCGGCACGTAAAGTGTCGCCGCTGGGTGCGGCCGCCCACGAAGCGACGTTGAATGGTGCGCTTGTGCCTGCTGTTTTGTCTGCTGTCGTGGGCGGTGTCACGCCCGCCGTCTCCAAAGCGCGCCGCAAAACGGCGCTTGCCGAAGACATCTCCGCTCCAGGTTTGAACGGCGCCGCGCGCAAAACGGACAAAGTTGCCGCCAAGTTCGCCAACTCCACGAACGCGCCCGCGTCGACACTCGGCACGCCGAGCGTGGCGAAGCCGAAGGCACGCGCAGCCAAGCTCAAGAGCGTTGTTGCGGCAGCACCGGCGCCGGCAGGTTTGATACGTCCGCCGTATTGGGACAAAGCGTGCGCAGATCTGGTCAAGCGCGATCGCATCATGAAAAAACTGATTCCTCAATTGGGACCGGTTCATTTGATGACGCGCAGCGACCCCTTCGTGACGCTCGCGCGCTCGGTCGTCGGTCAGCAGGTCTCTGTGCCTGCGGCACAGGCCATGTGGGTCCGTATCGAAACCGCGTGCCCGAAGTTGACGCCGGCGCAGTTCGTCAAGGTCGGACATGAAAAGCTGATCGGCTGCGGCTTGTCCAAGCGCAAAACCGAATACATCCTGGATCTGGCGCAGCACTTCGTATCGGGGGCGCTGCACGTCGATACCTGGACCAGCATGGATGACGAAGCGGTGATCGCCGAGCTCACGCAAATTCGGGGCATCGGCCGCTGGACCGCGGAAATGTTTTTGATTTTCAACCTGATGCGTCCCGATGTCCTGCCGCTGGACGATGTCGGCTTGATTCACGCCATCAGTGTCAATTATTTCAGCGGCGAGCCCGTCACGCGCAGCGAAGCGCGCGAAGTGGCCGCCAACTGGGAGCCCTGGCGCACGGTTGCGACCTGGTACATGTGGCGCAGCCTGGACCCGTTGCCGGTCGCCTACTGACGCGACTGGGCACCCACCCTTATTTAAAATAATCGCTATCGGCCCTGTTTTTTCGATAGCAGGAACTGTTGTTGTGCGCGGCGCGGCGCGGTTAAAATACGCGCTGCCGAGTGACCAAGGATTCCCCCACATGAAGATCGCCTTTCTGGATTTCGAACAGCCCATTGCTGAACTCGAAGCGAAAATAGAAGAATTACGCTTTGTACAGGACGATTCGGCGGTCGATATTTCGGAAGAGATTGACAGGCTTTCCAAGAAGAGCCTGCAACTCACCAAGGATCTCTACGCGCATCTGTCGCCGTGGCAGGTGTCGCAAATTGCGCGTCATCCGCAGCGGCCGTACACGCTCGATTACGTGAGCGAACTATTCACCGATTTCCATGAACTGCATGGCGATCGCTCGTTTGCCGACGACTTGTCGGTGATCGGCGGGTTGGCGCGTTTCAACGGCCAGCCGTGCATGGTGATCGGGCAGCAAAAAGGGCGTGATACGAAAGAGCGTGCGTTGCGCAACTTCGGCATGTCCAAACCGGAAGGCTATCGCAAGGCCGAACGGCTGATGCGCCTGGCCGAAAAGTTCAGTTTGCCGATTTTCACCTTCATCGATACGCCGGGCGCTTACCCGGGCGTGAACGCTGAAGAGCGCGGACAATCGGAAGCGATTGGCCATAATCTGTACGTGATGGCCGAGCTCAAGACGCCGCTGATCTCCACCATCATCGGTGAAGGCGGTTCGGGTGGCGCACTCGCCATTGCGGTGGGCGACAGTGTGCTGATGCTGCAATACGCGACGTACTCGGTGATCTCGCCGGAAGGCTGCGCTTCCATACTGTGGAAGAGCGCGGCGAAAGCGCCTGAGGCCGCTGAAGCGTTGGGCTTGACCGCGCATCGTCTGAAAGCGCTTGGCTTGATCGACAAGATCGTCAACGAGCCCGTGGGCGGAGCGCATCGCGATCCGAAAGCGATGGCGGCGATGTTGCGTCGTGCCTTGTCGGACTCATTGCGCCAGTTCCAGGGCATGAGCGTAAATGACTTGCGCACGCGGCGTTTCGAGCGCCTGATGAGCTATGGTAAATTCAAGGAAACGACCCAGGGCGCTTAAGCCCGTGGTCTGTGTCTACGGCGCCTGCATGGCGCTGCAGTGCTGGGCCTGACCATGACGGCAGGCCCCAATTCATTCTCCGATCCACTCGATGACGCCGAGCTGCCGTGCGCGGATCGCGTGCGCGCGAGCGCATGTGCTGCGGTGTCGGCGGCGCTCGATGCGCTGACGCGCTCGAGCGTTCTCAAAGAGGCCGCGACGCGTGTGCTGGTGGCCTTCAGTGGGGGCCTCGATTCCACCGTTTTGCTTCATGCCGCTGTGCAGGCGCTGGGCGCGCAGCGCTGCTGCGCCGTGCATATCCACCATGGCTTAAGCGCTCAAGCCGATGCGTGGCAACTTCATTGCGAACAGCAAGCCGGCGCGCTCGGGTGCGCGTTCGTTAGCCGGCGCGTGCGGCTGGCCGGTGAGCCGGGCACGAGCGTCGAGGCCAACGCGCGCGACGCCCGCTATGGCGCGCTTAGCGAAGTCTATCGTGAGCAAGGTGCGCAGGCCGTACTGTTGGGGCAGCATGCCGACGATCAAGCCGAGACCGTGTTGCTGCAACTCTTGCGCGGCGCGGGGCTGCCGGGGTTGGCTGCGATGGCGAGCGAGTCCGACGATCCCTACGGCATGGTGCGCCTGCGTCCCTTCCTGGACCTGACGCGCGCCACGCTGGCCGCCTATGCACAGCAGCATCGTTTGAACTGGATCGAGGACGAGTCGAATCTCGATACGCGTTACACGCGCAATGCGCTGCGCCACGACCTCATGCCGACGCTTGAGCGCCATTTCCCGGCCTACCGGGTGGCCTTGGCGCGCGCGGCACGGCATGCCGCCCAAGCGCAAAGCGTGCTCGAAGATATGGCGCAAATGGATATGCAGGCGCTCGCGATGCAGCCGATGTCGGCGGCGATCGATGCGACCGCGCTCGGTTCGATCGTATTGTCGCAGGAACGCTTTGCTGCACTGAGCGTGCCGCGTGCGGCTAACCTGCTGCGCTACTGGATCAAGGCACTCGGTTTGGCCGGCGCGCCGGCGGCACGGCTGGACGCCGCCTTGCAGCAGATACGTACGGCGCGCGCCGGCGCAGCCTTGCGGATCGATCATGGCGGGGCGTGCTTGCGCGTCTATCGCGGGCAGATCAGCTGGGAGCACAAACCCAAGACGCAATCGGAAGAACTCGCTGCAGCCGAGCTTTACCCGGCCGGGTATCCGTTTCATTTGAGGGAACCGACGCCGGCCGCGCATATATGGTCAGGGCAAGCCGCCTGGCATTTGCCGGTGTGGCATGGCAGCTTCGTGTTCAAGCCGGCTGCGGCGCATGCGTCTCAGGCGGTGCCCGCCGCGTGGCTGAGCGCGCTCGGTGTGCAAGCGCGCGCGCGCCAGGGCGGCGAGCTGATGCGAGCGGGGCCGGCACGGCCACGCCGACCTCTCAAAAAATTGTTCCAGGAACGCGGCGTGCCGGCTTGGCGACGTGATTTGCCACTGCTCTTTGCGGGCGAAACCTTGTTGTGGGTGCCACAATTGGGCCTTAATTACGAATTCTTCACGGCGGCAAAGATGCATGGTTGCGAGACTGCGGAAGAGGGCGCTGCGTGGCTGGAAATCGATTGGACGCCAGATATATTGCTTGCCTGAACTCGCCCGGTCGCGCCTCGCGTCGCGCTGTTGAAACATCGGTAAACGTGCGTCATTGCGTCTCATCGTCCGACATGACCTTGTCTTTCTTGTCGGATTCCGGTATTTTCATAGGTTCGCTTCCACCAAACGCAGCGGCCGCATATCCGGCGCTAGCCTGCTGTCGTGGGTTTCCCGGCTGACAAGGGCGGGTTTTCTCCTTCGTTTGCTGAATGCTTGAGCGCTTGCTCACAGCCGCATATCTGCCGTGGGTGTTTTCGGCATTGATTATTTATCGCTTCGCTTATCGCTTTCTTTATCGCTTAATTCACAACAATGGCACTCATCGTACATAAATACGGCGGCACGTCGATGGGCTCGGTCGAGCGCATCAAGAATGTCGCCAGACGCGTCGCAAAATGGCATAAGGCCGGACACAAGCTCGTAGTGGTGCCATCGGCAATGTCGGGTGAAACCAATCGCTTGCTGGGCATGGCCCGCGAAATTTCGGCGCAGCCGAGCCCGCGCGAGCTCGACATGATTGCGTCGACCGGTGAACAAGTGAGCGTCGGCCTGCTGTCGATCGCATTGCACGATCTCGGTCTGGAAGCGGTCAGTTTTGCGGGTTGGCAAGTGCCAATCAAGACCGACAACGCGTACACGAAAGCGCGCATCAGCTCGATCGACGATCAGCGCATCATGCGCGAGCTCGACGCTGGGCGCGTGGTGGTGGTAACGGGTTTCCAGGGCGTCGACGCGCATGGCAATATCACGACGCTGGGCCGCGGCGGTTCGGACACGTCTGCGGTGGCGGTGGCGGCCGCGCTCAAGGCCGACGAATGCCTGATCTACACCGATGTGGACGGCGTGTACACGACCGACCCGCGTGTCGTGGAAGAAGCGCGACGGCTCGATCGCATCACGTTCGAGGAAATGCTGGAGATGGCCAGCCTGGGTTCGAAGGTATTGCAGACGCGCTCGGTGGAATTTGCCGGCAAATACCAGGTCAAGACGCGCGTGCTGTCGAGCTTGACCGACCCAATGATCGAGCTCGAAACGGAAATGAATTCGGGCACCCTGATTACTTTTGAAGAAGACGAGACCATGGAACAAGCTGTCATCTCGGGCATTGCTTTCCAGCGCGACGAAGCGCGCATCATCGTGACCGGCGTGCCGGACAAGCCCGGTATCGCGTATCAGATTCTCGGGCCGGTGGCCGAGGCGAATATCGACGTCGACATGATCATCCAAAACCAGAGCGTCGAAGGCAAGACCGACTTCACGTTCACGGTGGGTCGCGGCGACTACCAGCGCGCGATGGATATCCTGCAGAACCAGGTGCAGGGGCATGTGCTGGCCGAGCGCGTATTGGGCGACCCCAAGGTGTCGAAGATTTCGGTAGTGGGCGTGGGCATGCGCTCGCATGTCGGCATCGCCAGCAAGATGTTTCGCACCTTGTCGGAAGAGGGTATCAATATCCAGATGATTTCCACGTCGGAAATCAAGATCTCGGTGTTGATCGACGAGAAGTATATGGAGTTGGCCGTGCGTGCCTTGCACAAGGCGTTTGAACTGGACCAGGCGTAAATGGCGGCCTGATTTATCGCGGGGGCGCGATGAAATACGAAAAAGTTGCCGCGGTATTTGACCGTTACGCGCTTAATCGCTATGATAGCGCCTCGGTTGCATAGCACTGGCGCGGTCTGGCTGGCTGGCACTGAGCAAGCAGAGTTTCGGAGACGTGGCCGAGTGGTCGAAGGCACTCCCCTGCTAAGGGAGCATCTGGGCCAAAACCTGGATCGAGGGTTCGAATCCCTCCGTCTCCGCCAGAGAAGGCGAAAAACCCCGTAGAGTCAATGCTCTACGGGGTTTTTGCTTTTCCGACTATCAAATTGACTTACAAGGCAAAATGCATGCTGACGGGCTCGATGTTGATCATGGCCAACGCCGCGTGATTGGCATTCGCTCCGCTCGGGCTTCAACTTCGGAGCTCCTTGCGATCATGGGGGGGCGACACGTTCGCTGCACGCGATAACCTGATGCGGTATTGTGCTCACTCGGTGCTGATGTCCGATCTGACAGATCGAACAATAGGTGCTTGGGGCTTGGCGCCAATCTCGGGGAGGTACGATGGATTCTGACTCGCAGGGGTTCGTGGACGAACTTCGGAAAATCATTCAGGACGAGCAAAGCGTAGATCTTTTGTCCCGAGCATTTCTCTTTGATCCGCAGTTTGCACGGGGGCGAAACCGGTTTGCTTGGATGAGCCAAGATGACCTAGTCCCGCGAGATGATCCATTTGATGATACGCAGGCATGTACGCCGACCCTGCACGTACGCAGCCGCCGGACCGTATTGTCTGTGCTGCTACGTGAAGCAATGACCGATCAGGCACGCGCTGAAATCTTTCCAGGCAAATTCGATCTTGGCAACCGTCGCACTGCAACTGATGGCGAATGTACCTATGAGGCGCTGGCGAATGAATTGTGGGTATTCCGGACCATCGTGACCGGTCATTCCGGCTGAACGTGACCGACGATTCCGGCGCATCGTGACCGACGATTCCGGTCGAACGTGACCGATTTAGGCGTCGAACCGGAATGACCGGTCACGATACCGGAACGGTGTCGTACAGCATCAGAATGGTGTTACGCAAAGAACCCACCAAGCGGGGTACGCTGCCAGCTTTTGTCTGGAGCAGCATGCCCGCGCCAAGG
>Ga0265338_10003966_pt1 | contig 20391 bp, 20 predicted proteins | sample 42126metaG_FD_193579 | JGI IMG/M metagenome (GOLD analysis project Ga0265338, IMG submission 193579) | Rhizosphere microbial communities from Carex aquatilis grown in University of Washington, Seatle, WA, United States - 4-21-26 metaG | ecosystem: Host-associated > Plants > Roots > Rhizosphere...
CGACCGCCCCGGCTACGGCGCGAGCTCGCGCCTGCCCGGGCGCCGGTACGGAGACTGCGTCGGTGACGTCGCCACCATGGCCGACCACCTCGGGATCGAGCGCTTCGGCAGCTTCGGCGTGTCCGGCGGCGGCCCGCACACGCTGGCATGCGCCGCGCTGCTCGGCGACCGTGTCACGGCCAGCGTGTCCTCCGGCTCGCCTGCGCCGTTCGACGCGGACGGGCTCGACTGGGGCGAGGGCATGGGCGACCTGAACGCCGACGAGATCGCGATCGCCGCCCGTGGGTATGACGCGCTGTACGAGCACATCGCCGGCATCCGCGAGGAGCTGCTCGCGTCGACGCCCGAGCAGGGCAAAGAGCTGATGGCCTCGCTGCTCTCGCCGGTGGATCGCGACGCACTCACCGACGAGCTGACGTCCCACATGCACGCCAACGCCATGGAGGCGCTTGCCCCCGGCGCCGAGGGGTGGACAGACGAGTCGCTCGCGGAGTTCGCGCCGTGGGGGTTCGACCTCGAAACGATCGCCGTGCCCGTACAGATCTGGCACGGCGACCAGGACCGGTTCGTCCCGGTCGGCCACGCCCGCTGGCTCGCAGCCCAGATCCCTGGCGCCGAGCCGAGGATCTTCCCTGACGAGGGCCACATCAGCCTGGTTGAGAAGTCTGTCGGCGAGATGCTCGGCTGGCTGGTGGAACGGGCCTAGCAAGCCCGCTCGCCGAACCAGTACGAGAGGGCTTCCCGCAGCGTTGCCCCGGCGCCGTCGACGGGTTCCTCGATGGCCGCGGCCCAGGCGACGTGACCGTCGGGGCGGATGAGCAGGGCATCGGCCGGCCGATCATCGGTCGTGCCTGTGTGCACGTCGACGCGATTCTGCCAGCCCCGCGCCGCCTGGCGGAGGTCCGAGCGGTCGGCGAGATCGAGCAGGACCGGCCGCGCGGTGTGCATGAGCTCTCCGACGCTGGTCGCACCCTCAGCAGTCTGCAGGGTGAGGTCGGCGGCGAAGGTACCGGTCAGCGAATGGTCGTTGGGGTTTGGGCCCGGGTAACGGACGTCGGTGCCGGCGATCAGAGCGCCGATGCGGCGCAGGGCAGGCTCGTCGGTGACGAGCTCCAGGAAGAGCTCGCGGAGCGCGTCGGCGGCTGCGTCGTGTCCACGCCGCATCGCCCATTGGGCCCGGGCGTGGAGCAGGGTGCGCTCGGCGGCGAGGCGGCGTTCGTCGCTGTAGGTGTCCAGCAGGCCGGGCGGCGCCCAGCCCTGAATCTCGGCCGCCAGCTTCCAGCCAAGGTTGACGCTGTCGACCATCCCGGCGTTGAGGGCCACGCCTCCGGCGGGGAACAGGTGAGCGGCGTCGCCTGCCAGCAGCACCCGCCCGTGGCGGTACCCTTCGGCGTGCCGGGCGTGATAGCTGAAGCGGGTCAGCCGGACCGGCTCTCCCAGCGGCAGATCCACGCCGAGCACGCGGCGGATGCTGTCCCGCACCTCGGTCACCGTCATCGGTTCGTCGTCGTCGTACTCGACCGACTCCTGCTCGCTGGTGTACACGCCCAGGAGCGAACGGTCGACCGACCCCGTGGCGAACACACCACGCTCGGTTGGGGTGAACCCGAACGGGATCCTGCCCACCCCCACAACCTCGAGGTCGCAGTTCTCGAGCACGGTGACCGACTCGGGAATGGTCGTCTGAGCCATCCGCTGGATCTCCGGGAAGGTGGTGCCAGGGAACGAGATATCGGCGATCTCGCGCACCCGGCTGGAGGCGCCGTCGCAACCGACGAGGTAGCGGGCGGTGACCTCATGCGTCCCCTCGGGGCCGCGCACCTCCGCGGTCACGCTGCCGACGTCCTGGCTCAGCCCGATCAGCTCCTGCCCGCGGCGGATCTCGGCGCCGAGCTCGCCGGCGATCTCGGCCAGCAGGCGCTCGAGCTGCGGCTGGGGGAGCATCAGCAGCTCCATCGGAGGATCGGCAAGACCCGTGAAATCCACATGTATGCCGCCGAATGGCAGTTGGGGAGCCGGGATGGCAGCGGTGCCGGCCGCCTCGAACCGCTCCAGCAACCCCCGGTAGCGAACCAGCTCGACGATCCGCCCGTTCAGGCCGCCGGCCTTCGGGATATCTCGGAACGCCGGGTGCCGTTCCAGCACCAGCGGCCGCACTCCAGCGCGGCACAGCTCGCCCGCCAGCGTCAGCCCGGTCGGACCGGCACCCACCACGATCACGTCTGTGTCCATCACCATCTGGCGCCCTCCGGAGTCGTTCGTTCAAACGCCGAACCGGCCATTCTGCCCCAGGGTTCCCGGTTGAAACAAGCCCCCAGGTGTGGTGTACTTTGAAGCGGCAGAGGAGAGCCAGGCCGCCGACCAGGAGTTGGGTCGGCCATGAACCAGGCTCCGCTGCGGGTGCGAGAATGATCCGGCGATGGAACTCGCCGACCTGAGTCGCCTCGCCGACCAACTCGACGGAGTCACCGAACGAACCCGTGACGGCATGCTCGACTGGCGGTACCACGGCCGCCTGGTCGCTCGACAGCTCGACGACTCTCACGTCGTCATCCGCGCATCGTTCGAGTCGAGGGACTTCCTGTACCGGTCGTTCCCCGAGACGTTCTCGATCCCCCGGCGGTTTGCCAAGCACATGATGATCGTGGCCGACCTCGAGAACGGCACCGCCGATGCCATCGAGGACGCGGTCATCGGCGCCTGGCGACTCCAGTCGGGCAGCGGGTCGGACAGTGAGCCGGTGGAGTGATCAGGCCGCCGGCACGGCCGGCCTGCTGGTCGGGATGGCCGAGCGAGCGCTTTTCTGAATCCGGAAATCGCTATAGCGGAGGAGGGACTCGAACCCCCGACACGCGGATTATGATTCCGCTGCTCTAACCAGCTGAGCTACTCCGCCGAGGGCCGCATTCTACCCTCGGGCGCAGCGGTCACTGATCGATCCGCCAGCCGCCGAGGGAGCGGTCCGGTTGCTCCCTCGGCGGCCGTGGAACCGCACTAGCGGTTGGCCGGGGCTTTCACCGGCACGTGGTTGTGCACCTCGCCGAAGCGTGGCTTCATCTGATCCATCGAATCGCCGGCGCGCGGGGCGAGCTCGGACTCCGCGAACTGGCCGAATGCCTCTTCGGACTCCCAGACGTCCACGACGACCAGCGTGTCGCCGTCGGTCGCCGCGATGTGGGAGACGGCCGGATGGGCCGAACCGTCGCTGCCGTGGACGTCCATTTCACCGGTCATCCGGTCGTAATCGTCGGTGGTCATGCCGTCGATCTCGGCGATCATCACGACGCCGGGGTGCAGGCCGCTGCCGTGGATGTGGTTGTGCACCGGCAGGATCCGGGGCTCGGTCGTGGTCACCTCGGCCTCTTTCAGAGCCGCACCGAGCTGCTCGTCGAAGAAGGTCTGGAGCGCCTCCGGCGACTCCCACACGTCCGCGACGACGAGACCGTCTTCGGTGATCGCCGCCGAATGACTGATCAAACCGTCAGGCGCGTGGTCGACGGTGACTCCGCCGAGCAGCTCGTCCACCTTGTCGTACTGCTCACGGGTTCCGCCTTCGAACTCGATCAGCATGAGGATCGCCATACACGTTCCTTTCGGGTCGGAGTACCGCCGAAGGTACCACCTTTTGCAGGAGCTTTTGTGTGAGGTGTTACGCCAGCCAGCGCTCGAGCACCGTCACGCAGGACGCGATGCCGTCCAGGTGGGCGATCTCGAAGCCGTGCGTATTCTCGGTGGCAAACGCGAGACATGCGCTGCGGGCGACGCGGCCGGTGTCCAGCACCGTCGATGCGTCGGAGCCGTAGCGGGTGAGGGCGCAGTGGCGCATATGGAGCCCGGCCGCCGTCGCGGCGTCCTCGAGCTCGCCGGCCAGCCCGTCGTCGAGTGGTCCCGACGCGTCGGCCCGAACCAGCACCGGCTCAGGGCCTGGATCGATGGCGTACTCCTTGGCGACCGGCACGACCTCGACCGCGACCAGCGCCTCGGCATCGGTGCGGCGCGCGTACCACTGGGCGCCCTGGCAGCCGATCTCCTCGCGCGACGTGAACACCACGTCGACGTCGCAGCGAGGCGCGTTCAACAGCTCTGCCAGCTCGAGCAGAGCTGCGACCGAGCCCTTGTTGTCGAGCGCGTGGGCGGCGATGTACTCGCCGTCGGAGCCGAGCCGCACGGGCGTCTTGCGGCTGCGCGCCGGCACCACCCGTGAGCCGGCGGTGACGCCTGCGGCCTCGAGCGTCCCGGAGTCCAGCTTGGTCTCGATCCACGCGTTGCGCCAGCGCACCGGCTCCTTGTCGAGCTGCTTGCGCTGCGGCGACTCCTCCGACACGTGGCGAGCGCCGAACGACAGCACCCCGGTGACGGTGTCTCGCCGGCCCAGCACCTCTACCACGCCCTCGCCCCAGATCCACGGGTGGGCGTCGCCCAGCGTCACCGCGACCAGACGGCCGTTCTCCTCGACCCGCTTCACCAGGCCGCCAATCTCGTCCTTGTGCGCGAGCAGCGCGACCGGAGGCCCATCGCCACGCCCCGCAACCCGCAGGATGATGTTGCCCGCGCCGTCGACCGTCGGCTCGCCGCCCATCGCTGCAAGCCGCTCGAGCAGGTAGGCGTCGACTTCCTGCTCCATCCCGCTCGGGGAGTGCCGGCCGCAGAGCTCGACGAGGCTGGCATGGATCGAGTCGCGCGTCACGCTGCCAGTCTAGGCTGAACGCGTGACCGGCGAAGACAGCGAGCGGCAGGTGGACATGCGGGCAGCGGCCCCGTTCCTGCTCTCGGCGAGCAGCGGGCCGCCCGACCTGACCAGGCGGTTCCGGGGCGGTGTGCTGGAACTGGCCTTCCCGACAACGGCCGGCGCGGCATCGGCGCGCGTATGGCAGCTCCCTGACGGGATCGTGCGATGCCGCGTGCTCAGCAGCGATCCCGCGACCGCAACGGCCCGGCTGCGAGAGCTGCTCTGGATCGACCTCGACCACCGGCCGTTTCTGTCGCTTGCCGAGCACGACGAACTGCTGCGTCCCCTCCGGCACCGGCTGGCAGGCATGCGCCCGGTCCGCCTGGCCACGCCCCAGCACGCGCTCGTGCGCGGCGTCGCCGGGCAGCTGGTGCGGTGGTCCGACGCCCAGCGCATCGAGCGGCGGATCCTCTACAGGGCGCTGCCCGCGGCTGGTCGCGGCGAGCTGCGGTTGCCGCCCGGACGCACCGAACTGCGCACCCTGTCCCCGGCGATGCTCGAGCGGGCAGGGCTGAGCCCCGCGCGGGCCGTCGCGCTGGCGCACGCCTCGGCGGTCGACTGGGGGGCGCTGGAGGGGGATCCGAGCACCCGCATCGCCGCTCGCGTGCGATCGTTCCGCGGCCTCGGCCCCTGGACTGCCGCGTCCGTCCTGCTCCACGGATTCGGGCGTCTCGACTACGGGCTGGCCGGCGATCTCGGCCTGATCCGAATCGCGACGCGCCTTCAGGGTGCTCCCGCCACCGTCGAGGACACGCAGCGGCTGCTCGAGGGGTACGGCCCCTGGCAGGGGCTGGCGTCGGTCTGGCTGCTCCACCACCCCCTCGCCGGACGGCATCCGTCACCGTCTGCTGCAAGCGTGCCGATCAAGCTCCGGCACTAACCGACTCACAGAGAACTCTCAGGCGATGCCGACCGGTCGCTGAGGGCGGCTGGGCATTCTGGATGCGTACCTCGAAAGCAATCCAGGAGGCACTCAATGTCCCGACTCACACTTGTTGTCCTGCTCGACGGAACCCTGATGGCGGCGGCGATTGCGTTTGTCGGCCTGGTCATGAAGATCGCCTACACCGCCGCCGGAGAAGCCGAGCTGCGGCAGGCACGAACACCCGCTCCCGCCTCTGCCCGGTCCCCCCGCCGGACATACGCCCCCGCCGCGTCGCGGGGCTAGGGCTGTCACCAGTCCAGCTGGAGCGTCCAGACGACCCCGGGTGGTGGCCGCCTCCCGGGGTCGTCTTGCGGTCCGGCGAGGGTTGTCCCTTGAGCCGGAGCGCGGATCGCCGATGATGCGGGTGTGACGATCACCCGGATCGAGCGCCTCGACACCGCCGGCCTCCGCTACGCCCGCGACCTGCGCCGGCCATGGCTCTCGCGGCTGCTCGTGTTGTTCACGCGCAGCGGCAACCTGGGGCTGCTGTGGATCGCGCTGGGGGCGATGCTCGACCACCCCCAGCGGGTCACGCTGACCCTGGTCGCGACCATGCTGGTCTGCGAGTCGATCAAGCAGGTGGCCCGCCGGGAGCGTCCGGCGATGGTGCGGGTGGAGCGGCTGATCGGCGTCCAGAAGACGACCTCGTTTCCGTCCGGGCACGCGGCGTCGGCGATGGCGGCTGCCGTGTTGCTGACCGCGTTTGCGCCTCACCTCGCGCCCATCTGGTTCGGCCTGGCGTCGCTGATGGCGCTGAGCCGGGTGTACGTCGGCGTGCACTACCCGAGCGACGTGGCGGTCGGGGCGATGATCGGCATCGTCATCGGCGTCGTGTCGCTGGGACTGGTCACCGCCCTCTTCTGATTGACTTCGGGGCGTGGCGACGCACGGGGCCTTGACGGAGCATCGGCGAGGCCAGCTATACGTCGCCATGGCGGCGGTGGCATGGTCGACGGCCGGCATCCTCCAGCGCGAGCTGACGATGGACACGGCGACCCAGGTCGCCGGGCGGGCGCTGTTCGCCACCCTGACACTGTTCGGCTACCTCGCCTTCGCCGAGCGGGGACGGTTGGTACGCGCATTCCTGGCGATCGGCCGTGACGGCGTCGCGGTCGCCGTCTGCATGGCGGTCTCCTCCGGCGCCTTCATCGTCGCCCTCAACCACACCACCGTCGCAAATGTCCTGTTCATCCAGGCGGCGGCGCCGGTGGCGGCGTCGCTGCTCGCCCGGGCGTTCCTCGGGGAACCGATCGCACCCCGCACGTGGGTCGCCATGCTGGTGGCGATCGGCGGCGTCGGGCTGATGATCGGGTCGCCGTCGGGGGGCGAGCTGCCGGGCGACCTGCTGGCGCTGGTGATGATGTTCTCGTTCGCCGTGGCAATCGTGATCACCCGCGCGCGGCGCGACATCTCAATGGCGCCCGCCACCTGCCTTGCCCAGTTCATGCTGCTGGTCGTGGCAACGCCATTCGCAAATCCGTCCCAGGTGGGACCGCGCGACCTGCTGCTGCTGATCACGCTGGGCGCGTTCCAGATGGGCTTCGGGCTGCTGTTGTTCACGGTCGGTGCACGGCTGATCCCCGCCTCGGAGGTGGCCATGATCACGCTGCTCGAGGTCGTCCTGGGACCGTTGTGGGTCTGGCTGTTTCTGTCGGAGAACCCCGGCACGGCGTCGCTCGTGGGCGGCGCCATCGTGATCGCGGCCGTGGTCGTCCAGGCAACCGGCCCGCGGCCCGTGGTGCGCCTGGACACGTCCCCGGCGGCAGGGCCGTAGCGGGATGGACGACGTCCGCCTCGAAGCCGCCGAGCTGCGCGCCCGCACCGGTGCCGTCCTGGTCGGCCCCGTCGACCTGGCCATCGGCCACGGTGAGCGGTGGGCCCTGCTCGGCCCCAACGGCAGCGGCAAGACCAGCCTGCTGCTGCTGGCCGGTGCGCGCCGCCAGCCGGTGCGGGGGTCGGTGACGGTGCTCGGCGAGCGGATGGGTGCGTGCGATGTGCGGGTGCTCAGGCGGCGGATCGGCCACACCAGCCACCGGCTGGCCGACTCGGTGCGCGGAGCCATGACCGTGCGAGAGGTGGTGCTGGCCGGCGCCCGCGGAGCGCTCGAGTCGTGGCTGACCGAGTTCACCGCGGAGGAGGCTGAGCGGGCTGCAGCGGCGCTCGAGCGCGTCGGCTGTGGGGACCTGGCCGATCGGCAGATCGGCAGCTGCAGCCAGGGGGAGCGGGCCCGGGTGATGCTTGCGCGGGCGCTGGTGGCCGATCCGGAGCTGCTCCTGCTTGACGAGCCGTGCGCCGGCCTCGACCTGCCGTCCCGCGAGTCGCTCGTCCGGGCGCTGGACGACCCCGGGTTGCCGACGCTGGTGCTGGCCACCCACCACCTCGAGGAGTTGCCGGCATCGACGACCCACGCCGCGCTGCTGCGTGAGGGCCGGCTGCTGGCCGCCGGCCCCGTCGCCGACGTGCTCACCGACGCCAGGCTCGGCGAGTGCTTCGGAATGCCGCTGGAGATCAGCCGCCACGGCGGGCGCTACTCGGCGCGTGCCGCCTCGTAGGAATTAACCTGCCGCCGTGAGAGAGACGGCTCCCAGCAGCATGCGCCTGGTCGTGGTCGGCTGCCTGGCGGCGGCTTTCGCGGTGGCGGTCGGCGGTGGGTACGGGCTGGGCTGGACGTGGACCGGCTTCGAAGACAACAACACGCTCTGGGAATGGCTCGAGCTGCTGGTGCTCCCGGTCGTGATCGCTGTGCTGCCGTTCTGGTATCGCACCCACCGGCGCCTGGAGGTGGAGTGGCGGGTCGCCGGGATCGCCCTTGCGGCCGCCGCTCTTGTGGTGCTGTTCGGCGGCTACGTGCTGGACTGGGACTGGACCGGGTTCCAGGGCAAGACGCTATGGGACTGGCTGGAGCTGCTTGTGCTCCCGGCGACGCTGGCCGTGTTGCCGCTGATCCTGGCCAGTGACCACAGGGAAGACCGGCGCCTGCGGATGGCCGGAATCATCGCCGTCAGCGTGCTGGCCGTGTGCGCGCTAGGCGGATACCTGCTCGATTGGGACTGGACCGGCTTCCAGGGCAACACCTTGTGGGACTGGATGCACCTGCTGCTGGTGCCGTTCCTGGTACCGGCGGCACTGATCTGGATGACGGTGCAGCGGGCGGAGACTGCCTAACCGGGCCGGTAGGGCGATGGGCGGTCGGCGTAGATCCGCCGGTCGCCCTCCTCGATCCGGTAGTCGTTGATGCTCGCGTCCCGCCGCCGCATGTAGCCGTCGTCGTCGAACTCCCAGTGTTCGTTGCCATGGCTGCGCCACCACTGGCCGCTGGGGTCGCGGCTCTCGTACTCGAAGCGCACCGAGATCCGGTTCCCCTGATGGCACCAGAGCTCCTTGCGCAGGCGGTAGTCGAGCTCCCTGCCCCACTTCCGCGTCAGAAAGTCGGCGATCGCCGTCCGGCCCTCGAAGAACTCGTCGCGGTTGCGCCACTGCGAGTCCTCCGTGTAAGCCATCGAAACCCGCTCCGGGTCGCAGGTGTTCCACGCGTCCTCGGCGGCCTGCACCTTCTGGCGCGCCGTCTCCTCGGAGAAGGGCGGCAGCGGCGGCCGTGGGGTCAACGCGCAACTCCGGCGTCGTCCGGCAGCGACAGCCCACGCTCGGTCATCAGCCCGAAGAGCGCCTCACCCACCCGCTCCACGGGCTCCAGCTCGTGCGCGTCGGGGCAGCTGATGATCATCCCGTCCAGGCCTGCGTCGAGGAACGCCGCAACCTGCTCGGCCACGCCGTCGGCGTCGCCCACGATGTACGACCGGGCGTAGGCCGGGTCGAGCCCGCGCCGTCGGGTGATCTCCTCGGCCTTGGCGACCGCCTGCTCGTGCGTGTCGCCGATCACCACGGCGCCCAGCCGGGTCTTGGTGATGTCGGCGGAGTCGCGGCCGACATCGGTGCAGCGGTCGTCGAGCACCTGGAGCTTGTGCTCGATGGTGGGCACGTCGCCGAAGAAGTTGCAGGCGTCGGCGTAGCGGGCGACCAGGGGAATGGTCTTCTTCTCGCCGCTGCCGCCGATCAGGATCGGGGGGCCGCCGGGGCGGATCGGCTGGGGCAGGTTGAGGGCGCCGTTCGTGTGGTAGTGGCGGCCCTCGACGGTCGACTCCGGGTTGCGGAACATCTCGCCGCAGATCTGAAGCGCGTCCTCCAGCCGCTCGAACCGTTCCTTCAGCGGCGGGAACTCGAAGCCGTAACCAGCGTGCTCGTCGTCGTTCCAGGCGGCACCGATGCCGAGGATGGCGCGGCCCTGCGAGACGATGTCGAGCGTGGTCACCGTCTTGGCCAGCAGCGCGGGGTTGCGGTAGGTGACGCCTGTGACCATGCCGCCCAGCGAGACGTGCTCGGTGCGGGCGGCGATGCCGGCAAGCAGGGTGTAGGCCTCGAGCATCGGCTCCGTCCTGTGGCCGTTGACCCTGATCTGGTAGAAGTGATCCATCACCCAGACCGAGTCGAATCCTGATCGCTCGGCGGTGCGTGCGATCTCCGCAGTTCGCGAGAACATCTCCGAGTCGGGGATGTCGGGCCAGGTGAAGCTGTTGATCTGCAGTCCCAGGCGGGTGAGAGGTGTGCGGACGGGATTGGGCACCGGATCTCCTTCGCGGGTAAGTCGTCACTGCAGTATTGCCGCTCCGAGCCATCGTCAGATGACTGGTCGATATCTCCGTGGTGTCCTGGGCGGCGAGAACCCGTGCCTCGCGCTGAACGGATGGCGCGTCAATACCGGGTCGTATTGACGCGCCATGCGGGCACCGCGAGGTGCAGGTTCACAGGCGCAGCCACCCCAACCAAGACTGTCCACCCACCTCCCGCAGCGACCAGGCCCGCGAGAGATGTCGATCAGTCATCTACACTCGCGCCGTGAAAGTCCGGGCAGCCGTGCTTCAGAGCGAGGGCGCCGAGTTCGAGCTGACGGAGCTCGATCTGGAGCCTCCGCGGGTCGGCGAGGTGCTGGTGCGGCTGCATGCCAGCGGCGTCTGCCACAGCGACCTGAACGCGATCGACGGCACCTCGCCGGCGCGTTCACCAGTGGTGCTGGGGCATGAGGGGGCCGGCGTGGTCGAGGCGGTCGGCGCGGGCGTAACCCGGGTCGCCGTGGGCGAGCACGTCGCGCTCTCGTGGGCGCCCGCATGCGGGCACTGCTCGGAGTGCCTGGACGAGCTGCCCCATCTCTGCGGTACGGCCTGGCCGCTGATGGCCCAGGGCGGGCTGATGGATGGAACAACCCGGCTCAGCCGGGACGGCGAGCCGATCTACCACTACTCGTTTCTGTCCTCGTTCGCCGAGCGGACGGTGGTTCCGGAGGCATCCTGCGTGCGGATCCCGGCCGACGCGCCGCTCGACGTCGCCGGCCTGGTGGGCTGCGCGGTTACGACGGGCATCGGCGCCGTCTGGCACAGCGCCCAGGTGCGGCCGGGCCAGCGGGCGGCAGTTGTGGGCTGCGGAGGCGTCGGCCTGTCGGCGGTGATGGGCCTGGTCGCCGTCGACGCGTCGCCGATCGTCGCGGTCGACGTCAGCGAGCAGAAGCTGGAGGCGGCTCTGGGGTTCGGGGCCACCGACGCGGTGCTGGCCACCGCCAGCCCTGAGGAGACCGCGGAGCGGGTGTGGGAGGTCTCGGGCGGCGGGGTCGACGTCGCCATCGAGGCCACCGGACGGCCGGACGCGATGCGAACGGCGTTCCTCTCCACGCGGCGCCGGGGTACGGCAGTCTTCATCGGCATCCCGCGCGAAGATGCCGTCGTGGAGCTTCCCGCCCTCTCGATCCCGCGGATGGAGCGCCGGGTGATCGGCGCCCTCTATGGCTCGTCCCGGCCCGAGCGCGACTTCCTGATCATCCTCGACCAGCATCGCCGCGGCCGGCTCCCGCTCGACCGCCTGATCTCTCACCGGCTGCCGCTGGACGACATCGGCGCCGCCTTCGACCTGCTGCGCTCGGGCTCGGCGCTGCGGGCCGTCCTCGACCTGGCCCCGGCGGCGTAGCGATGGCGCTCGACCTCGACTGGATCGACGGCCGCATCGGCGAGGCGTGGTCGGGCGACGTGCCGAACGGCAGCCACATCAACCTGGTGCTGGCCCGCCGTGGATCGCCGACTGCGGCGACGGTGGTGGCTCCGCTGGCCCTGCCGGCGCCGGGCCACACGCCGGTCGTTGTCTGCCTGGGCGCGGGCAACGCGGTGAGGCCGATCACGGTGATGACGAACAAGGCGCCGGCGACCACCGAGGCGGTGGAGCGGATGACCTGGGGCGCCGCGCAGCTTGGGATCGGCCAGGCGGTGGCCGACGCGGTGGCCGACGGCACGCTCCCGGCCGAGCAGACGGGTGAGATCGTGATCCTGGTCGCCGTCTGGGTCGACCCGGACGCGACCGACGCGACGACCGTCCGCGTTGCCAACCGCGACGCCACCCGGCGGGCGATCGACGACGCACTGGCCGGTGGGTCGGCGGAGCAGGCGCTGCGGATCGCCGCGTTGCGCGACGACGCGACCAACGCGTTCTACGACGGCGCGTGACGATGCGGATCACCGGCGTCGTGGTGCGCACCTACCGGGTGCCGTTCGACCCGCCGTTCCGGGCGGCGTGGGATCCGGTTCCCCGTGGCCACCAGGAGGCGACGCTGGTCGAGGTCACGACCGAGGACGGGGTTAGCGGTTTTGCCAGCGGAGGCGACGGCCTCCCCGACGCCGAGGCACTGGGCCGGCTGCTGGCCGGGACGGACGCCCTGGCGACGGAGCGCGTGCGCGAGATCTGCGAGACGGTCGACCTGCATGGGGGCCGGCCCTGGGCGGTGGAGGTCGCCGTCTGGGACGCGGTCGGCAAGGCGCTCGGGCAGCCGGTCTGGCGCCTGCTCGGCGGGTCATCTCCCCGCAAGCTCGCCTACGCCTCGACCGGGGAGCTGCTGGATGCCAGGGAGCGGGCGGAGCGCGCGACACAGCTGGTGGCCGGTGGGGTGCGGGCGCTGAAGCTGCGGTTTCACCTCGACGACTGGCGGCGAGACGTGGAGGTCGTCGAGCGGGTGCGCGACGCGGTCGGGCCGGGAGTCGAGATCATGGTCGACGCGAACCAGGGCTGGCGGATGCCCGGGGATGTCAGCCCACGGTGGGACGTGGCGACGGCTGCGCAGTGCGGGCGGGCGCTGGAAGGTCTCGGCGTGTACTGGCTGGAGGAGCCGCTGCGCACCGACGACCTCGACGGCTACCGGCGGCTGGGGTCGCTGACCAGCGTCAGGCTCGCCGGCGGCGAGCTGATGCGAAACGCCGCCGAAGCGCGCGACCTGGTGATCCGTGGCGGCATCGATGTGCTGCAGTCGGACGTGCTCTTCGTCGGCGGGATCGGCGGCTGCCGCCGGCTCGCGGCGCTGGCCGATCTGTGCGGGAGGATGTGGTCGCCGCACACGTGGTCGAACGGGTACGGCCTGGTGGCCAACCTGCATGCGGCGGCGGCGCTCTCGACCTGCCCGTTCGTCGAGGTGCCGTTCGACCCCCCGGCCTGGTCGGCGGAGCGGCGCGACTGGCTCCTGCCTGTCGTCGTTGAGATTGCCGCCGACGGGACGGTCGCGCCGCCCGAGGGGCAGGGTCTGGGCGTGACGCCCGACCTCGACGCCCTCGAGGCCTACCGCGTCGGATAGTCGCCGTTCTGGGGTGGTGGGCGTCGCCGGATCGGGAGGCGACCCCGCAGGTCGGGACGTAGACTCGGCGCGTGACCATCCGCCGCTGCCGTGACGACGAGCGCGACGCGATCCTCGAGATCGTCAACGACGCTGCCGAGGCGTACCGTGGAGTGATCCCGGCCGACCGCTGGCACGATCCCTACATGAGTGGCGACGAGATCGACCGCGAGCTGGCGGCCGGCGTCGTCTTCTGGGGGCACGACCGCGAAGGCAGGCTCGACGGCGTGATGGGGATCCAGCCCGTGGCCGACGTCGATCTGATCCGCCACGCCTACGTGCGCACCGATCGCCAGGGCGAAGGCATCGGCGGAGCGCTCCTGGCTCATCTGCAGTCGGGAGCGACGCGCCGGGTCCTGGTGGGGACATGGGCGGACGCCACGTGGGCAATCCGGTTCTACCAGCGTCACGGGTTCGTCCAGGCGTCGCCCGAGCGGACCCGGGAGCTCCTCACGACCTACTGGTCGATCCCCGAGCGGCAGATCGAGACGTCCGTGGTGCTCGAGCTGCCCTGCGCTCAGAACTCGAGCAGGATCTTGCCGAACTTGCCGGGCGCCGCGAGGTGGTCGAAGGCGGCGACCGCTTCATCGGCCGGGAACACCCGATCCACGTAGGGCCGCACTGCTCCCGTTGCCAGCAGAGGCACGATGGAGTGCTCGAACGCCGCGACCGCCGTTGCCTTCTCGTGCAACGGGCGGGCGCGGAGCATGGTGCCCGTCATGCGCATGCGCTTGGTCATCATCAGACGCAAGGACACCTCGGCCTCGGGGCCTGACCCCACCCCCACGATCATCAGCCGCGCCTTGCGCCCGGCGGCGTCCAGATTCATCGCCATATTCGGGCCGCCGATCAGCTCCAGGATCACGTCCGCGCCGCCGCCGTCCCGGGCACGCTCGACGGTGGTCGTCGTCTCCACCGGCTGGGCTCCGAGCTCGTCCAACCGCCCAGCCGCCTCGCTCTCCACCGATCGCACGCCGGCCAGCACACGGGCGCCCATCGCCAGCCCGATCTGCACCGCCGCGCTGCCGACACCTCCGCTCGCGCCGTTTACCAGCAGCAGCTCGCCGGACTGGAGGCCGGCCTGCGTGACGACGGCGTCGTGCGCGGTGATGAATGCCTCCGGCACTGCGGCCGCGTCGCGGTCGTCGAGCCGGTCGGGCACCGGCGCCAGGTGCAGCTCGTGCACCACCACCCGGCTGGCAAGGCCGCCGCCGCCGATGATCCCGAACACGCGGTCACCGACCGCCCACCGGTTGACACTGGGGCCGCACTCCACGACCCGCCCGGCCACCTCCAGCCCCGGCACGTCCCTGGGAGAGCCCGGCGGTGCCGGGTAGTTGCCGGCGCGCTGCGAGAGATCGGCCGGGTTCAGCCCGGCGTGCGTCGTGGAGACCAGCACCTCGCCGGTCCCGGGCACGGGATCGGGCCGCTCCTCGACCTGCACGACCTCCGGGCCGCCGGCTCCAGTGAAAACAACGGCCCTCACTTTGGCTGCTCCGGAGGGACCTCTGCCTGCGCCGCGGCCAGCTCCGCCGGCGGGATGTGACAGCGATACCGGTTTCCACCCTCGGCCTGCTGCCAGGGCGGCTCCTGTGTCGCGCACACGTCGCCCATGAACCGCGGGCAGCGGGTGTGGAACCGGCACCCGGAGGGCGGCTCGGCCGCGCTGGGCAGCGCACCGGTGAGCTTGATCCGCGGCCGCTCGTTGAGGTCGAGCGACGGGATCGCCGACAGCAACGCCTCGGTGTAGGGGTGGTGCGGCGGCGCGAACACCGCGTCCGCCGGGCCGACCTCGACGACCTGACCCAGGTACATCACCGCGATCCGGTCGGCCACGTACCGCACCACCGCCAGGTCATGCGAGATGAAGATGTAGGAGACGCCCTCTCGGCGCTGCAGATCGACCAGGAGGTTGAGGATCGCCGCCTGCACCGAGACGTCGAGTGCCGAGGTCGGCTCGTCGCACAGCACCAGCGCCGGATGCCCGGAGAAGGACCGCGCGATCGCCACCCGCTGCTTGAGGCCGCCGGACAGCGATGCGGGGCGCACGTCCAGATGCCGCGGCTCGAGCCGCACCGAGCGTGCCAGGTCGAGCAGCTCCTGTTCCTGCTGATCGTGACCGGAGTCGCCCCCCAGCAGCCGGATCGAGCGGCGCAGGATGTTCCGTACCGAGTGGCGGGGGTTGAGCGCATTGTCGGGGTTCTGGAACACCATCTGCAGCCCGCGCCGCACCTCGCGCGAGCGCTTCTGCGCCGGCCGGTCGATGTCGGCGCCGTGGAACTTCATGACGCCGCCGTCGGCCCGGATCAGCCCCACCACCGACTTCGCCAGGGAGGTCTTGCCCGAGCCGGATTCGCCGACCAGCCCCAGCACCTCGCCCGACTCCAGCTCGAGGTCGACGTCGGCGACGGCCACCACCTCGGTGCCCGAGAACTTGTATGACTTGACCAGGTGCTCGACCTGCAGCAGCGCCTCGTGCGTCTGAGGGTGCATCGCGACTGCAGGCGGCGCCTCCGCACGCGGGATGTCCGGCACCTCGCCCGGGAAGAAGCAGCGGGCGAGATGCGTGCCGGCAAACTCGGCCAGCGGCGGCGCCTCCGCACGGCACCGGTCGCGCGCGATCGGGCAGCGGTCGGCATAGATGCAGCCGTCCACCTGCACGCCCAGCGGCGGCAGCGACCCGGGGATCGGGTCGAGCCGGTCACGGTCCTTGCTCATCCCCAGCCGCGGCGCACAGCGCAGCAGCGCCTGGGTGTAGGGATGCCGCGGATCGTCGAACAGCTCCCGGGCGCGTCCCTGCTCGATCAGCCGCCCGGCGTACAGCACACCCACCCGCTCGCACACCCGGGCGACGATTCCCAGGTTGTGGCTGACGAACAGGATCGCCGTGTCGAACTGGTCGCGCAGCGCCTCGACCAGGTCGAGCACCTCGGCCTCGACGGTCGCATCCAAGCCCGTCGTCGGCTCGTCCAGCACCAGCAGCTCGGGATCGGTCGCCAGCGCCATTGCAAACATGATCCGCTGCTGCTGGCCGCCGGAGAGCTCATGCGGATAGCGCCGCAGCACCCGCGCCGGATCTGAGATCTGTACGGTCTCCAGCATGTGCGACGCCGCATCGGTTGCCGCCTTGCGGTCCATGCCACGGTGGAACCGGTAGACCTCGGCGATCTGCTCGCCGACGCGAAGCGACGGGTTCAGGGCGCTGCCGGGATCCTGGTAGACCATCGCCATCCGGTTGCCGCGCCACGACCGCAGCGTCGAGTCGCCCACGGTCATCAGATCCTGCCCCGCAAAGCGGATCGCGCCGCCCTCCACGACCGCGTTGGCCGGCAGGTAGCGCATCAGCGCCATCGCAACCGTCGTCTTGCCGCAGCCCGACTCGCCGACCAGCCCGTAGGCCTCGCCCGGTCGGATCTCCAGCGAGAGATCGGTCAGCACCCGCAGCGCCCGCCCGCGACGGCGGTAGCTGACGGTCAGGCCGTCGATCTCGACGGTGGGCACGGTGGCGGTGGTGGTCATTCCTCCACCACCACCCGCAGCCCGTCGGCGAGCAGGTTCACGCCAACGATCAGCGTTGCCAGGGCGAGCGCCGGGAAGACGATGATCCACCACGCGATCGAGATGTACTCGTAGCCCTGTGCGATGGTCAGCCCCCAGTCGGGCGAGGGCGGCTGCAGGCCCAGCCCGAGGAACGCCAGCGTGGCGGCCGTGAAGATGGCATACCCCAGCCGGATGGTCGTCTCGACCAGCACCGGCCCGGTGATGTTGGGCAGGATCTCGGCGTACATGATGTAGCTCCCGCGCTCGCCTCGCAGCCGTGCGGCCGAGACGTACTCGCGCTCGCGTTCGACCAGCACAGCGGAGCGCACGGTGCGCCCGACCAGCGGCGTGAAGATGATCGCGATGACCAGGATCACGTTTCGCGTTTCACGGCCCAGCGACGCCATCACCAGCACCGCGATGATGATCAGCGGCAGCGACAGGAACGCATCCACGATGCGGCCGATCACCGCATCCACCTTGCCGCGGTAGTAGCCGGCGGTGAGGCCGACGACGATTCCGCCGGCGACCCCGAGCGCCGTCGCGATCGGCGCGATCACCAGCACCGAGGAGGCGCCGGCCAGCGTCCGCGAGAACACGTCACGGCCCAGGTTGTCGGTGCCGAACCAGTGCGCGGAGCTCGGTCCGGCGAAGGTGTTGATCCCTGTGGTGTCGGGATTGTGCGGAACGATCGCGCGCCAGAAGATCGCGTCCAGCACCCAGAAGCCGACGAAGATGGCGCCGACCAGGAACGTCTTCGACCGCACCAGCGCCCGCAGGAACTCGCGCCGTCGCAGGCGGCGGGCATGCCGGGGATCGAAGAGCGGGTCGGCGCCCGCCGGTGCTGGATCCAGTGCGATGGGAGGCGGTTCAGTCGTCATCAGGCCAGCTGCACCCGCGGGTTCAGCACCGTGTAGAGGATGTCCGCGACCAGGTTCGAGATCATGTACACGATCGCGATCAGAAGCACCGCCGCCTGCAGCGTCGGCAGGTCATGCCCGAGCGCCGCCTGCAGCGTCAGCTGGCCGATGCCGGGGTAGCGAAAGATCGTCTCGATCACCACCAGGCCGCCGACCAGGTAGCCGATCTGGACGCCGATCACCGTGATCGTCGGCAGCAGCGAGTTGCGCAGCACGTGCCGGCGGATCACCGTCCGTGTCGGCAGCCCCTTGAGCGTTGCCGTCCGCACGTAGTTCGACTGCAGCGCCTCGACCGTGCCCGCCCGAGCCATCCGCGAGATGTACCCGAACAGCACGAACATCAGCGGAATCGCCGGCAGCAGGAACTGCCGGAACCAGTCGACCGGGTCGGCGAGGCTCGGCACCGAGGAGTCGACCGGCAGCCACCGCAGCTTGACGCCGAAGATCAGCGCCACCGTCACCCCCATCACGAACTCCGGCAGCGCAATCAGCGACAGACCCGTCACGGAGATGATCCGGTCGGTGGCCTTGCCGTAGTGCAGCGCCGCCAGCACCCCGAACCCGATCGATATCGGGATGATCAGCACCAGCGCGAACAGCCCCAGGTAGAGCGAGTTCTTGAACGCCGTCAGCACGAGCGGCCGCACCGGCTGGTTCTGGACCGCCGACTCGCCCCAGTCACCGCGCACGAAGTCGGTGATCCATGTCCAATACTGCTGCACGTACGGCCGGTCGGTGCCCAGCTTGTGGTCGAGCTGAGCCACCTGGCCGTTGGTCGCGTACGGACCGAGAATCGTCCGCCCGACGTCACCCGGGATCACCTGGGCCGCGGCAAACACCAGGATCGAGACGATCCACAGGGTGATCAGGGCCTGCCCGATCCGCAGCAGGAGGGTCCGTGCCATCTGCGCGATCCTATGCCCGCGCCGGCCCCGAGTAAACGAGGCCGGCGCGACTCGGCGTTATCTGCGCTACGCGCTCTTCCAGACCGCGCGGAGGTCGACCTGGGTGATCGGCCCCTTCGGGAACCCGTGCACCTTGTCCGTGGTGGCCCGCAGCTCGTCAATCCAGTAGGCGATCACGTCCGGCACCTGGTCGTTCTGGATCGTGGCCGCCTGCACGGCAAGCTGCTTCCGCTTCTGGTCGTCGACCTCGGCCTCGTACTGGTGCATCAGGGTGGTGAACTGCTGGTTGCACCAGTGCGCCGAGTTCCAGGCGCCCGAGTTGGTCAGCTTCGTGTTCGGCACAGAGCTGCACAGGTAGGCGGGATCGATCAGCTGGCCGGGAGTGCCGCGCGCAGCCCAGTCGGTGATCCCGAACGGCACCTGCAGCCAGGGCTGGTTCGAGCCCGTGCCGTAGAACGTGCCCTGCGGCTCGATGTTCAGCGTCACGTTCAGCCCGGCCGCCGCGAGCTGGTCCTTGATCAGCGTGGCGTACTGCGGGATCTCGAGGTACTGCTCCGTGGTCAGCGTGACGGCGCTGGTGCCGGCCTGCTGGACGAGCGACTTGGCCTTGGCGATGTCCTGGACGCGCTGGGGCACCTCGGACGTCGACGGCGAGTCGGGGTAGATCGGGGCGAACCCGTGGTCGTTGCCGACCTCGGCCTTGCCGCCGAACAGCGTCTGGACGATCGACGGCCGGTCGAGCCCATAGGCAACGGCCTGACGCAGCGCGAGGCTGCTGAACGGGTCCTGGTCGACTCGCATCTGCAGCGTCCGGTACTGGCTGGAGGGGTTCTCGAGCACCACGATCCCCGGACTGCCGAACAGCGCCTTGGCGTCGGTGTAGGGCGTCTCCACCATGGCATCGATCGCACCGGCCTGGAGGGCCGGCACCTGGGGTGGGGTGTCCGAGTAGTACTTGAGCACCACCGAGTCCATGTAGGGCATCCCCGCCGCCCAGTAGTTCGGGTTCTTGGTGTAGGTCGCCTGCTGGTTGGTGGTGTACGTCTTCAGGATGTAGGGGCCGGTCCCGATTCCACCCTGGGTGAACGTGCCGATCTTGTAGTTCGCCGGCAGGATGATCATGTTGTAGTTGAAGGCGGATACGAGGTAGGGGAACGCGGCGTAGGCGCGATCGAGGTGGAACACGACGTTGGTGCCCTGCACCTCGGTGTTGCCGTGCGAGAGCACGCCGGCGAAGGCCGACAGCGCCGCCGAGCCCGACTTGGGATCGGTCACGCGCTCAAACGAAGCAGCTACGTCGTTGGCCGTCATCGGAGAGCCGTCCTGGAACTTCACGCCCTGGCGGATCGCGAACGTCCACGTCTTGCCGCCGGCGGACGGCTGCCAGCTCGTGGCCAGCCGCGGGTCGAGCGTGTAGTCCGGGTTCGGGAAGCACAGGTACTCGCCGGCGATGTTCGCCGTGGCGATCGCGCCCTCGTTGTACATGGTCACCGGGTCGACGTCCTGCGCCGGCTGGGTGACGCCGAGGTTGAAGGTGCCGCCGCGGGTGATGGTCCCGGATCCGCCGCCGCTCGCGGCGCCGGATGAACCGGAGGAGGACGACGATCCGCAGGCTGCGAGGATCGACGACATGGCGGTGACGGAGATCCCGAGCAGGCTTCCTCGGACGAGCAGCT
>Ga0265338_10003968_pt1 | contig 20378 bp, 15 predicted proteins | sample 42126metaG_FD_193579 | JGI IMG/M metagenome (GOLD analysis project Ga0265338, IMG submission 193579) | Rhizosphere microbial communities from Carex aquatilis grown in University of Washington, Seatle, WA, United States - 4-21-26 metaG | ecosystem: Host-associated > Plants > Roots > Rhizosphere...
ATTTAAATCTCAGGTAACATCAATAGCAGTATCGAACGAAGGATTACTATGGGCAGGAACCCAAAATGAAGGTGTATATAAAATCACATTTAGTGACCTGACATTTAAAGATGCATTAGTAAACCAATATAAAAAAGGTAATGGCTTACCGTTGGGATCATTTTGGATTGACAGCTATAACTCTTTAAAAGGAGTTGTGTTTTCGACCGTTTCAGGATTGTATCGCTTCGATTTTGTTAAGAATATTTTTGTAAAAGATAATCTCATTGCTTTTCCAAATGAAAGTAAATCGATGCGCATTAATCCTTTTATTGAAGATAATGATAATAATATATGGATGAGCTTCGAAAAGGGAAACACGAGCCAAAAGCCCATTTTAGTTGCTTGGAATTTGCCAAATGTAAAACAATATACCTGTATATCACAACCATTTAACCGGATCAGAGATTTTATCTGCGAAACAATCTATCCCGATACCAATCTATCTGTTTGGTTTGGAGGTTTTAACGGATTGGTTCGTTTGGATTTTAAGAGTTTAAAAGAAAATAACACGTCGGTTCAAACATTAATTCGTAGGGTAATGGTAAATTCCGACTCCATACTATGCGAGAATACTGAATTTAATCAGGCATATAAAAAGATGTTTACCATTCTTTCTTATAGGAATCGGAATATCAAATTCGAATTTACAACCCCATTATATCAAAAGAACAATGAAACACTGTATCAAACAAAACTCGAAGGGTTTGATAAAGAATGGTCGGAATTTTCGGATGCATCGACCAAAGAATATACAAATTTGAATCCAGGTGACTATGTATTCAAAGTTCGATCAAAAGATTTATTTGAGAAAATATCGCATGAGGCAACATTTAAATTCACCATTAAAAGGCCTTTTTATCGGACCTATTATGCTCTGACACTTTGTTTATTATTACTGATCAATTTTATTGTTATCCTCTTAAACTGGCGTTCTTATCAGTTTTCTAAAAAGGAAATACGTTTAAATCAAATGATTGACGAAAAGACAGAAGAGTATTTAAATGAAAAAGAAAAAACAGAGAGTATTTTAGCAAACATTCTTCCCGAGAAAACAGTAAGAGAGCTAAAAGATAAAGATAAGGCTTCGAGTGTTCGATTTAAGATGGCTACAGTATTATTTTCAGATATTCAAGGATTTACGAAGATAGCAGAAGTAATGAGTCCTGATGTTCTAGTCGATGAACTAGACAAATTATTTATCCAATTCGATAAAATAATTGAAAAGTATAATATAGAAAAGATCAAGACTATTGGTGATGCTTATATGTGTGCAGGTGGAATACCCCAAAAAAACCGCACCAATCCGATTGATGTTGTACTGGCCGCATTAGAAATGCAGAATTTCATACAGGAGCAACAGTTAAAAGCAGAAAGCGAAGGAAGTACATATTTGGGATTAAGAATAGGAGTACATACTGGACCGGTAGTAGCGGGAGTAATCGGGAAGAAAAAATTCACCTACGATATATGGGGTGATACGGTAAATATTGCAAATCGGATGGAGACAGCCGGTGAAGGAAATATGGTAAATATTTCCGAAGATACATTTTTGTTAATAAACGAGTTTTTCGACTGTGTTCATCGAGGTAAAATGCCAATTAAATATAAGGGGGAGGTTGATATGTATTTTGTGAAGGGATTAAAGGCAGAATTTAGTTCAGACGAACTTGGGATGATTCCAAATAGAGAAATGCGAAACAAACTTAATTTATTGCAGTTTGAAGATTTGGAGGAAACAATTTACGATAAGCTTCAAGAAGAACTACCTAAAAATTTATATTATCATAATGTAAAACACACCATCGATGTTGTTGTTCATACAGAAATACTTGCCTTAGAAGAAAATGTAACTAGCGAAGAGTTACTCTTGCTTAAAACAGCATCGTTATTCCACGATAGCGGCTTTTTGATTGACATGAAAAATCATGAAGCCAATAGTGTTAAAATGGCTGACGAAATATTACCGCAGTATGGCTATTCCAAAGAACAACGAGCCATGGTAGCCGATTTGATTATGGCAACGCGAATGCCTCAAAAGCCTAAAAATCATTTGGAAGAGATAATGTGTGATGCCGATCTCGACTATCTTGGAAGACCCGATTATTTAAATGTGTCGAGAAATCTATTCCGTGAATTGATAGAATTGAATTTAATCAATGAAAGCGAGTATGAATGGAATAAATTACAACTGAAGTTTTTACAAGAACATCGATATTTTACCGAGTCGGCAAAGAAGCGACGCAATCAAAGTAAGAACAAACAATTGATGAAAATCATAGAACAAGATTATAAATTTGAAAGCGATAAACTAAAAGAAGAAAATTTGTAAATTAGCAGCGTGAAACAAAGTGAAGTTGTCACGTTAGAAATAAGTTTTAATTATTAATAAAAACATAATGAGTATCCAATTAAATTGGCACAGTTTACCATTTGCGTATCATAAAACAAACGGGAACGTGCGATGTACATATAAAGACGGTAAATGGGGTTCTATTGAATATCACGAAAGTGAATACATACATATGCATATCGCAGCCACTTGTTTACATTACGGACAAGAATGTTTTGAAGGATTAAAAGCATATAGAGGACATGACAATAGAATAAGGGTTTTTCGTTGGGAAGAAAATGCAAAACGACTCGCATCATCTGCCGAATATATATTAATGCCATCAATTCCTCTGGATTTATTCAAAGAAGCATTACTGATGGTAATTCAAAAAAACAAAGATTTTATTCCCCCTTATGGCACCGGAGCCAGTTTATATATCAGACCGTTAATAATAGGTACTGAAGCAAAAGTGGGGCTTAGTCCGGCTAACGAATATCTTTTTATCATTTTTGTTACGCCTGTAGGTCCATATTTTAAAACAGGGTTTAATCCAAGCAATGTAGTTGTTGAACGCAGTAGTGATAGAGCCGCCCCACTGGGAACAGGACATATTAAAGTTGGAGGAAACTATGCTGCAAGTGTACGAGTTACAGTAGGAGCACACGATAAGGGTTACAGCTCGGCATTGTATTTGGATCCGAAAGAAAAAAAATATATCGACGAATGTGGTCCTGCCAACTTCTTTGCAATAAGAGGGAATTCGTATATCACCCCATCATCGCATTCAATTCTGCCATCGATTACTAATATGAGTATTCAAACATTGGCTCAAGATTTAGGGATGACTGTTGAAAAACGTCAGGTGGCTTTCGACGAACTCGATACATTTGACGAGGTTGGGCAATGCGGAACAGCAGCGGTAATCAGCCCGATTGCTAAAATTATTGATCCCGATTCAGATAAAATATATTCATTTACTAAAGATGGTAAGCCCGGTCCGGTAAGTCAAAAATTGTACGATACGATTGTTGGTATTCAAAATGGTATTCTTGAAGATAAATTCGGCTGGATAACCTATATCGACTAAATACTTACCTTTTTTGAAAGGTTTGACTGCCTTTGCCTGTTTTAACATAGAGGTGCTCGAGTTCTTCGGGCATTTTTTGTGTGTTTTCGGTAACAAAAATGCCATCAGACTGAAGTGCGGTATGAAACATTCGCATAACATTAACTCTTTCGGCTTGTTGAAAATGAAGCAATACATTTTTACACATAATCAAAATAAAATCATTTCGTATAGCTTGTAATTGCAATAGATCGTGTTTTTGAAAAATGACCGAATTTCTCAATATCGAGCTTATTTGAAAATATCCTTCTTTGTCAGTTGGGGTAAAATACTTTTGAAACATATCATCAGGCATGCGTTTCAATTCATCGAAACTGTAAATACCTTCGGCAATGATTTCACCAAAATGACCGCTTTCATCATGATCGGTGGCATATATTTTAACATTCTTAAAAGCAAACTGTCCCAGATTTTCGGCTAAAACAATTGCCAAAGTATATGGTTCCGGTCCCATTGCACAGCCGGCATCCCAAATATTAATTTTACTCCGTCCGATAATAGTTGGAAGGATTTGTTGAACAGCCTCTTCAATAGATGTTATATCACGAAAAAAGAATGTAAATGCCATAGGACAATAGGTTTTATGGTTTTCAAAAATTAAATATAAGAAAACTCTTAGTATATTTGTGTACCTTTGATAATAAATATATAAAAACATTAGGAAGAATGAATTTTTTCCAGCATTTAGGTAACTACGCAACATTAATGAAATCGACTTTTGCACGTCCGGAAAAGGGAAAAGTGTATTGGAAGCTCATTGCAGAAGAGGTCGAAAAAATGGGACTCGGTTCTGTTGGAATAGTCTTTTTTGTAGCTTTTTTCTTTGGAGCCGTTATTGCTATTCAAACAGCTAATAATATGGATAATCCACTTCTGCCTGATATGCTCATTGGGCTTGGAACACGCGATTCGGTTATATTAGAGTTTTCGTCGACTATTATGTGTTTGATATTAGCCGGCAAAGTAGGTTCGAATATTGCTTCGGAAATAGGAAGCATGAAGGTAACACAACAAATCGACGCTCTTGAAACTATGGGGGTTAATTCGGCAGGATATGTTATTTTCCCAAAAATTATTGCAGCAATATTTATCTTTCCCTTTTTATCGATGTGTTACATGTTTGTAGGAATTTTCGGTGGATGGGCAGGCGTTGTAATTACTGGGGTAACAAATACTTCGCACTTTGTGTATGGTTTGCACTATGGGTTTAAAAGTTACTATATTCCTTACTCATTAACTAAAACGGTTGTTTTTGCATTTATCATTTCATCAGTTTCCAGTTATTACGGATATTATACAGAATTAGGCTCTAAAGCCGTTGGAGATGCAAGTACGAAAGCGGTTGTTAATAGTAGCTTGATAATATTAATATTCAACCTCATACTCACTAAATTGTTGCTGTAATGATAGAGGTTAAAAATGTATCGAAATCGTTTAAAGGGCAAATCGTCCTTAAGAACATCAACCTAGAACTTGAAGAAGGTAAAATAAATCTTGTGATAGGAAGAAGTGGATCGGGCAAAACTGTTTTGCTAAAATCGCTTGTTGGTTTGCATGAAGTTGATGAGGGGAGTATATTGTTCGACAATCGCGATTTCGTGAAAATGGGAAACGATCAAAGAAAGGAAATTAGGAAAGAAATAGGAATGGTTTTTCAAGGAAGTGCTTTGTTCGATTCAATGACTATATTCGAAAATGTACAATTCCCTTTGAAAATGTTTTCGGAAATGAGCGATGATGAAATGATTGAACGGGTTAATTTTTGTCTAAACAGGGTGGAGATAGATGGTAAAAACGATCTTTATCCATCAGAGATAAGCGGAGGAATGCAAAAAAGGGTTGCTATTGCACGGGCAATAGCCCTCAATCCGAAGTACCTTTTTTGCGATGAACCCAACTCTGGTCTTGATCCGAGAACAGCAATCGTTATTGATAGTTTGATTGGTGAAATAACAAAGGAGTTTAATATAACCACGCTGATCAATACCCATGATATGAATTCGGTTTTTGAAATTGGCGATAAAATCTTTTTCATAAATAAGGGCGAAAAATGGTGGGAAGGTCATAAAGAAGATATTTGGAATTCAGATAATGAAGAACTAGAAGATTTCATCTTTGCATCGGAATTTGCCAAAAAGATGAAAGAAAGATTACGCATTAACCCTTAAAACTGCACATTATGAAACGTTTGGGATCTTTTTTCCTTTTCTTATCAATTGTTCTAGGTACGATGGCTCAAGATATGAAACCTGCTTTTGAGCCTAAAACAATCATTATCAAATTTAAACCTCAAAAACTAAAAAGTTATACTGTTTCTCAAGATTCGAGTAAAGATAAGCTCCAAACATTTATTAACTTCCTTCATCCAATTTCTATTACGAAGAAATTCCCTAATGCAACACTACCGACAAAACCTAATCAAGTTGATATTACAACGATTTACGAAATCAAATATTCAAGTGAATATCCTTTAGATAAAATTGTCAAATATCTATCATCATTTCCCGAAGTAGCATATGCCGAACCGAGAGAAATAACGCAACTAATGTATACACCAAACGATACCTATATCGGAAACGAATGGTATGTTGATAAAATACAGGCCAAACTAGCTTGGGATATTTGTAAAGGCGACACTAATGTCGTTATTGGGATTTCCGATACGGGAGTTGATGTTTTTCATGAAGATTTAAAAGATCAAATAAAATATAACTGGGCCGATCCCATTAATGGAAAAGACGACGACGGTGATGGCTATATCGATAATTTCAGAGGTTGGAATCTCGTTGATAATAATGAAAATCCATCGAATACAACAGGAACCTCCGAAGCACCTCACGGAACAACAGTTGCCGGAATTGCTGATGCAAAGCCCGACAACGCTAAAGGTATAGCCGGTGTGGGTTTTAATTGTAAATTTTTACCTGTTAGATCGTTTAGCTCTAATATGCTTTCTGAAATGGTTTTCGATTATGAGTCGATTGTGTATTTGGCCGATCATGGGGCTAAAATAATTAACTGTTCCTGGGGGGGAACGTATGATTATCAGTTCGGTCAAGATATAATTAATTATGCAACCTTTAATAAAGATGCCCTAGTTGTGTGTGCTGCAGGAAACACCGAAAAGCAAATAAATCTATATCCTGCATCGTACGATAATGCGATTAGTGTTGCGGGTACCACGCTCAACGATCAGAAATGGACACCGCAAAATACTGGTTCGAAAGGAGGATCTTCGTATGGATTTTTTGTTGATGCTGCCGGTCCTGCAGTCAATATCTACACAACAACAATTGGTAATGCTTATTTAAAAGGAGCAAACGTAGGAACATCATATGCCGCACCGGTTTTTTCAGGAATTGCAGGATTGGTTCGTTCATATAATCCAACATTCACCGCATTGCAAACAGGAGAGCGGGTTCGAATAACAGCCGATAATATCGATACTATTGCATATAATGCTCCCTATAAAAATCTTTTAGGACATGGAAGAATAAATGCATATAATGCTCTTGTCGACAGCTTGGTTCCTTCAATTCGTTTAGTCGATTATTCATTAAAAGGTCTTTATCATGATCTTGTTAGAGGTGGTGATACTGCAATTTTAAAAGGTTCGTTTGTCAATTACCTTCATAAAGCCAAAAATATAACGGTATCTATTTCCGACTATAATAACTATTTTTCCAAAATAGGTACCGGTAGAGTTATCGATTCACTTGGAATGATGGATACTATTAGAAATTTCGAATTGACCTTTTCGTTGAAAAAATCTATTCCTTACGATGCAAATGTAGTATTACAGTTAAGTTATAGCGATACGAGCGGTTATAACGATTTGCAATTTGTAATGATGAGAGCAAATCCATCGTATCTTCCACTTTCGGCCAATTCGATAACAACATCGGTTACGGCAGTTGGAAGCATCGGTTATGCCTTTGTGTCGGATATTGAAGGACAAGGGTTTAATTATAAAAACAATCCATTACTATATACCGGCACACCGGGCCTATTTGCCAATCCTGTTTATAGTAGTCTGGTTCTAGCTAAAGATACAGCCAGTGTTCTTTATTTTAGAGGAAATACAAGCGATTTTATTGCCGAAACCTTTCCCGACTATCAAAATACCGATAGTACTGTTTCTATAACATCTTCTTTTAACGGAAAGAATGGGAATGAAGTCGATTTTAATTTTAAAATTAATCAACAAGCCACATCGTGGTTGAAAGACAGTTCGTTTGTGATTTACGAATACGATATAATAAACACATCGCTATCATCAATCGACAGCATGTATGCCGGATTGGTAATGGATTGGGGAGTATCGAATCCATTTGCAAACAAAGCAGCAGTAAATGTTTATAATAAATATGGATATGTTTATTCGGTCGACCCTAATCAACCTTATGTAGGAATTAAAGTATTAAAGGGCGATTCGGTAAATCACCACCTAATAGAATTTTATGATATTTATAAGCAATTTAAACCGATTCAGATTAAAAAAGGCGATTCGTTAGTCAGTTCCGTCGATACAATCAAAGAACTTGTCAATCCGGGCGACGCTGACGGCTTTTCGAATCAAGACATCTTTACCGGATTAACCCATTCAAAAACAAGCTTGTCGTTATGTCAAAAACAAGCCGACGATATTATTCAAATGATAAATGTTAAAGCCAAAAACATTAAAATAGGCGATACCCTCCATGTGGCATTTGCATTATTTGTTGCTAACCGAGAACAAGATATTCCGGCAGTGGTTTCAAGAGCTGAATATCGGTATAAACAAGAACATAATGAATTAACGAATATAATAGAACCTGCTCAAATAGCAAAACTTAAAATAATACCTAATATTATCTCGGGTAATTCTATAACCATTTCATTTGAATCGTTGCAAAACAACAATTGTACGATCACCATAACAAATAGTCAGGGACAAACAATTACATCGTTACATCGATCAGTTAAAAATGGAAATAATACTATTATTGTTTCCGGAATTAAACAAGCCGGAATATATTATGCTTCTGTTAGAATAAACGATACTACTTGTACTGAAAAGTTTATTAAACAGTGAGTTAATAATTTAGGATTTATATCTTTATTATAGTCAATAAAACTTCAGTCAAACAAATAGATAATTGTTTGTTAATTTAGAATAAAGTTTAGTCTATTTTAAATATATCTTAAAATAGAGTCAACAGACCGTGTTGTTGTTCAACATTAAATTTGATGACGGTTTTTTGTCAAAAAAAACAATATGCAGTTAAGTCCGATATAAGGTTTATCACAAAGTTGTTCATGGCACGATGTCATGTATGTTCTACCTGACAGATGTTTTTCAATTCATCATTAAATATCTCTATTATTGAACGTTTACGAAGTAGTATTTGTCATGTAAACTCATTAACTTATTTTTCATAAATCTATTATAAGACAGTTGCTTTGGAAATTATTTCTTTAAATGAATACCAAATATAATGGAAGTAGTAATGTTTAAAGTTTTTTAAATGTACCAAAGTGAAACATGAATAAGATAGTCATAATTTCACTATCAGACATTTCACAAGAACGATTGCGATGCTTTTTACCGTCGCAAGGTAAACTTTACCTTTTTGAGAACTCCTTTGAATATTCTTTGCAAAAATCGTCTGTAATGCAGTCTATTTCGGTAATTTTATCTTTGGTAAGCACAAATAAATATATATTAACAACCTGTGTATAAGCTACTAAGATAGCAATAATACTTTAATAATACAACTTTTTGATATCTTTTCTTATCCCGAACTCAGGTTCAAAGTTATCTACACCAAAGTATTTCCTTCCTATGCGTTGATCAAAATGGTCTTTTTTTTTAAGAATTTTGTTTTCCAAATCTATCTCGAACTAAATATATTCATAAAAAGTGCCATTTGGTGTAAGGTATTTGCATCTATTACACAAATATTGTCATAGAACCGATGCAATAGCAACAAAAAAATAAATAATTATGTTTTGCTTATAAAACCGTATTACAATGTAACGGTAATACCTCCAATAATCGATCGACTGTTAGGATAGCGGAACCAAGAAACACCTCGGGTAATTTGTTCCGGATCAATACCGGGATATCGAGTCCAGGTCCATAAGTTTTGACCTTGGATATAGATCGAAATTCCATTGACCTTTACTTTATTAGCTATTTTATCGGACAATTGATATGATAAGGTGACATTCCTTAATTTTAGATAAGAACCATCGACCAAATAGCGGGTTGAGGGTTGATTACTGTTTGATGCGTTGTTGTAAATCAGTTTGGGGACATCGGTCACATCGCCTGGTTTTTGCCATGCATTGAGCAATTTTGTACTTTGGTTAATATTTGTCAAAGCACCATCCGATACCATTATCTGATCGATGTTGTCGTATATTTTATTGCCATATTTGCCATAAAATGAAAACGAAAATTTCAGTTTTTTATATGTCAGGGTATTTCCTAATCCGAATATAAATTTCGGATCGGCATTACCGGCTATAATAGATCGTGCTTTTGAATAATCTTTTGTGATATTTCCATTTGCATCGTACCACATAGGCGATCCGTCGGCAACCGAAACACCTGCCCAATCAGGCAAATAAAAGGAACTGTACGATTGCCCCACCCGACGTATATTTATGGTTTGAATTATGTCATTACCTTGATATAATGCTGTTATTTCATTATGATTGTGAGCTATATTAAAATCGGTTGTCCACGAGAAATGTTCTGTTGTAACATTCTCGGTGGTGATTGAAAATTCTATACCTTTATTAACCATAGCACCTACGTTTTGAAGTTGATTAGCAAAGCCATTGGTAGCAGATATGGGAACATTTAACAATAAATTGCTGGTATTACGATTGTAGACATCAATAGAACCTGCAATTTTCTTAAATATCCGAAACTCCAATCCTAAATCGGCATTTTTATTTTTCTCCCAGGTTAATTTATCATTCCCTATCTGAACCGGATAACCTCCCGGCATATTATTATAATTATGATCGTATTCGAATAAATAGCGAGCTGCATAAGGCGATCCGAGTTCAGAATTGCCCGATGTTCCATAGCTGGTATGTAATCGAAGCGAATTTATTTTCGTTAATGACTTCATAAATGCTTCATCAGATACACGCCATGAAAATCCTGACGACCAAAAATTTGACCATCGGTTAGCATTTAAAAACCTCGACGATCCATCTCTTCTATAACTTCCCGAAAAATAATATTTCCCTTTATAATTATATTGAAGATTCGATAAATACGAAATCATTGCCCAATCGGTAACGGGTGTTTGCAGCTTTTCAAGATTTGCACCGCTATTTAAAACCTGAATGGTTGATGATGGAAAATTACTTGCTCCAACCATCGTACTGTCGTTCTTCGAATATTGAACTTCATAACCTGCTACTACATCAATGGAATGCAATTCCTTGAATTTTGTTGAATAATTGATAGTATTTGAGGTCGTAAAGGTTTTTTGCGTCGAAACACCTTTAATCATTACTCCATTTTTACCGGCTCCATCGGGTGTTAGGGCATTAATATATTGATTTTGGGTAAAATCAATATAATCTAATCCATTAACCGATTTTATCGTTAGTTTTTTGTTTAACTTATATTCAACAAAGGCATTTGCAAACAAACGGTTTGTTGTATTCGAAATATTATCTAGGTTATTTATTCCAACAACATTATAAAATGGTTTACCCAAATAGGTAAAATTATAGGTAGAATCGTTTTTCTTTATTGCAGCATTGGGTGCTAAAGAATAAGAACCATAAATTTCGTTTGAACTCGAATATTGGTCGTGGGATACCTGCTGGAAGGTATTTGCCATTGTTATTTTTGTTCCAAAGCTCAGTTTATCGTTTACTTTATGGGTAACATTAATACGTCCCGACAATTTTCGCATTCCGGTATTTATTACAATCCCCTTTTCATCGTTATAAGAACCCGACATAAAGAAATTTGTTTTATCATCACCACCTGTTGCACTGAAATCATAGTTTTGTACATAGCCATAACGATATACTTGCTTTTGCCAATTGGTATTAATTGAATCTGATCCGATATTTTGCTTTATATAATCGGCTGAATACCCGGCATTCGACAATTCTTCTTTTTGAATGGTGAGATATTGTGAACTATTTAAAACCTTAAGATTTGAATTAACACGACTTGTTATACCTTGTTGACTTGAAAACGTAAATTTGGTTTTACCGCTCGTTCCTTTTTTTGTTGTAATCATAATAACACCATTCGAAGCCCGTGAACCATATAAAGAAGTTGCCGATGCATCTTTTAATACCGTTACCGATTCAATATCTTCGGGATTTATGGTCGAAAGGATATTGCTATTTGCATCGTTCGCATTAGAGCTTACCGGTATTCCATCAATTACATATAACGGTTCGCTACTTGCCGATATTGAACCTATACCTCTGATCAAGATTTCAGACCTGCTGCCCGGTTGTCCGGAACCGGTATTCGATACAACGCCGGCAACGACTCCCTGCAACATTTTATCGATCGATTCTTCGCGTTGCTTTTTCATATCGTCGGCTTGCATCAAACCAAGCGTACCGGTAAAGGTTTCTTTTTTCTGAACGCCATAAGGAACCGTTACAACAACTTCTTCTATTCCAACCAAATCGGGAACTAATATAACATTATAACTATTCGACGAACCCACCGTTACTTTCTGTTGCTTCATTCCAATGAAACTAAAGACTAAAACTGCGGTGGGTGTAGACAATTCTATTTTAAAATTTCCATCCAAATCGGTTTGCGTTCCTGTAGTCGTATTTTGAATCATTACAGTAACTCCCGGCATAGGTAGCTTATCGTCAGAACTTGTTACCGTACCTGTTATGGTTCGGTTTTGCCCCAACACTGTCAATGCAGTTGAAATTATAATGACGAAAAGAAGTAAGCGTTTAAACATAAGTCTATTCCATTAATTTTGATTGGAGCTAATGTACATTATTTTTATTAAATTTCCTTAATTACACCTAAATTGATTTATTTTATGTTCTACTAAGGTCTTGCAATATTAAAAAATTGGAGATCTAATTAATATTACATTGTTTTCGCTCATAATTGAAAAGACTTTAACCACAAAGGAACACAAAGGTAATTCACAAAATCGCTCAAAGGTTTTTTAGTTTTTAGTTATACCGCAATTTTTAAAAATTGAACATCTAATTAATATAACATTGTTTTATGTTAATTGATACAGGTATTTATAACAATTGGATATTGAACCCATTCAGGGTTCGGAATCGTTGTTACTATTCTACCACGATATAACTAAAAACTAAAAATTAAAAATTAAAAACTTTCCATGGAATATATTCCTTTGTGCTCCTTAGTGAACTCCCTTATTCGCCTTTGTGGTTAAGGCTGTTCAACTAAAAACTAAAAAACTATTTACTGAAACAATCCTTCAACACTTAAATATCGTTCACCTGAGTCGGGAAATATCACAACAATCAATTTGCCCTTATTTTCTTTTCGACTAGCCATTTGCGAAGCAGCCCAAAAAGCCGCTCCCGATGATATTCCGACAAACAAACCTTCGTGTTTTGCTAATTTACGAGTCATATCGTATGCCATTTCATTAGGAACTTTAATAACCTCATCAACCATTTCACTTTTATAATTGGACGGAATAAACCCTGCACCTAAGCCTTGAATGCGATGCGAACAAGCTGATTGACCTGATAGTACTGCCGATGTTTCGGGTTCTATGGCAACTATTTTAATCTCCGGATTGTGTGCTTTCAACCCTTCGCCCAATCCGGTGATTGTTCCTCCCGATCCTACTCCGGCTATTACAATAGCAACCTTTCCATCGGTATCGTTCCAAATTTCTTCTGCAGTTGTTTTTCTATGTGTTGCAGGATTCGCCGGATTGTCGAATTGTTGCAACATGATTGCATTTGAGTTTTCTTCAACCAATTCCATAGCTTTTTGACGTGCTCCACTCATTCCTAAAACAGCCGGAGTTAAAATCAATTCGGCACCCAACGATCGTAATAAACTACGGCGTTCTATGCTCATCGATTCAGGCATAACTAAAATCACCCTATAACCTTTGTATGCTGCTATGTAAGCCATTCCTACACCCATATTCCCGCTGGTGGGTTCTACAAGAATCGAATCTTCGTGCAACAGTCCTTTTGCTTCTGCATCTTCTATCATTGCCAATGCCGCCCTGTCTTTAACACTCGACAAAGGATTAAACATCTCAAGCTTTGCAACAATTTGTGCATGTAATCCATCACCCAATTTTTGTATTCTCACCATGGGGGTGTTTCCAATTAATTCTGTGATATTATTCGCGATTTTCATTGTAAATTTATTTTATAATTTTATAAATAACGATGTGAATGCACATCATAAATGTATTCCAATTTTTATATATTTCGTCGAGCTATTTCGTTTTATACCCTATGACATATCTTGTGTTTTTTTATTACTTTGTTCACTATTTATATGAATAAATTTGCCAAGTAGTAATGGTACCGCTCGTTACCCTGCTCATTATTGGTTTAGTAATATTTACGGGGTGATTTTGATCGAGTGATTGCGATTCGACATTGATCAATTGTTTATATATCAATCCTATGCCTCGGGCATATTTTTCGGTTTCATATTGTTTTTGATAAAAGGAACTAAAGTCGGCTTGAACGGTTTGTGCAACTTTTTCATATATCTTTCCATTCAAAGTATCTTGCTTATCGAACGATAATAAGGTATTTGTTTTTTCCGGAAGGGTATCGTAACGGTTTATATTCCAAGTCTGACCCGTTGACATCGGATATACTTGTTTTACCAAAGAAACATTATCTTCTATTCTTATTAAGCATATTTTAGATTGAATCACCTGCCATACATTTTTCACATCCCATGCTTGTGTTGAATCTAAACGGATAAATCGATCGATTTTATATCGTTTGACGGTACTGTCGGTACTGTCGGTACTGAAAATGGTATCGGCAAGAAGTTCTTTTAATTGATAACGAAGCGTATCGAATTTACCTACGGCAGCATCAATAGTAATTTCTTCGACGTTGTATACTATATATGATCCGGTTTTTAAGGGATAATAATCGTAACCCAATACAATATTGTTTGTTGTGTCTTTAGAATCTTTTTTACACGAATATAAACACAGAACTAAGAGGCTTACAAGCAGGCTAACAATATAGGTACCGGATATTTTCATTTCTACTTATTAGTTTCGCCCCAAGCTTTCATGTCGTTAGGAATGTCGAGTAGCGAAAGTATTCTATTTACAACTGTCATTGCCAATTCTTCAATAGTTTGCGGTTTGCTATAAAATGAAGGCGATGCGGGACAGATGATAGCTCCTGCTTCGGTAACCGATTGCATATTTTTTAAATGAATAAGATTATAGGGCGTTTCTCTAATCACCAAAATGAGTTTTTTTCTTTCTTTCAACATAACATCGGCAGCTCTGGTAATAAGCGATTCCGAAACACCTGTTGCTATCCTGCCTAATGTTCCCATAGAACAGGGGCAAACAACCAATGCATCGAATCGGGCAGAACCTGATGCTATGGGAGCCATAAAATCGTTCGATTGGTATATTGGAAATGAAATTTCGTCAAAGGGGTTTTTATCAAGTTCGTATTTCCAAACATCAACAGCATTCGACGAAAAGACTACAGCACATTGATCCAAAAATTCTTTCCTTTTTTGCAGTTCTAGTAATAATAAACGAGCATATATTGAACCGCTTGCCCCTGAAATTGCTATTGCTATTTTTTTCTTTTTCATTATCGTAAATAATAATAAAATACAAAATTAACAGCATTATTGAATTGATTAAATCCATAAAACATTACGTTCTGATCGGTCACTTTCCCCCGTATTGGATAGGTTGAATAACTTAATCGAACACTTACATCCAGCTTTGAACTGATAGAATAATATCCACCTATTGCAATTGGAATATCAATTAGGTGAAATGGCATATTGGTTTGAAGTTGCCCATTTATAATATTCGATCGATATAAAACCGAAGGCTCTAAACCTCCTTCTAATTTTACTTTTGGGGTAAGTTTATATATTGCCATAAATGGTAGTTCTATATAATTTAACCTTGCTTTGTAAGGTAAATCATTAAACTGACCGGTTGCACCTTTTTGATCATAACGTATCTCAAATTGTCCCGACCATTTATTTTCAAACATTCGATTTACAAAAAAGCCAAGTGTGGGACCAAATTTATTGTATCCGCCTAGTTTATCGCCATCCATTTGACTTGCACAAAAACCAGCAAGTATACCTCCTTTAAAATCGCCCGCAGTAAGATTGAAGCAAAAAAGAAGGATAGAGCAAAAAAGAAAAAATCTTTTGATAACGTGCATCTTGAATTGCATTAAAAAACTCTAAACGGTTAATACGACTCAAACTCAAACTCAAAGTTAATCATGTTAGCATATCTTATACCAGCCGAACGAATATCTTCATCGTCTTCCGAATACAACCATTTAACATTAACTTCTTTCCCTTTTTGTTTAATAGTATCCAAACAGGTTAAAATATCGTATATTTTTTTTGATGACGAAGTATTGAAATATTCAAATTTAAAAACAATGTTGGTTACCGGCATTGAATTTTGTGAATACTCGTCAAGCCACATAATAATAGGAGTATAGAATCTTTCTACATTTTCCGGAAAAGATATTCCGGCCATGAAAAGCTCTCCATTTTCTCCATCGAAAATGACTTCCGGAGTGTCTTCCGTACGTTCTATTTTTAAAAAACTCATGTTAATATTCTTTATATTTAAATGGCAAATCAACAAGATCGGCATATCCTAAACCTGCATCTTTTAAATCGATATCATCTTTATGATAATACCATTCTATTTCAACGTCAAAACCTTTCGAATGTATATCTTGGAATACCATTAAGATATCCAAAAACTTTTTCGACGACGATGTATTAAAATAATCCATTTTAAAAATTAAAACAGATTTTCGATGTGGATCTTTACTATATTTATCAAACCAAGTTAATACCGGTTCAAAATATTCGCGTGTTTTTTGAGGCAAAAAACGTCCAGAAAATTCAAAGATTCCTCGTTCTCCATCTAATATCACTTCACTATCCGAATCACTTCCTTTGATTTTCAATACATTCATATATCAATAGGTTTATGTATAATTATCGATTACCTTCTTTTATCTTTAACAAATATACTGTTTTTAGTATTAATAATAAAAAAACGTTCTTTTTTATTATCAAATCAATTTTTAACAGAATTTTATTTCAACGTATCATTAACATTTGTTCATTTCTTAATGTTAATTAATTCTTAACAGAATCTTACAAATAAATTTGACTTGTATTATAAAAGAATCTATTACACGAATATTTATATTACAGCCTATTTTTTATAATTTAATGTATAAATCATATCAACTATTTTTAAACAAAAAAACCTATGTTAATATCTACATTTTTATGAACTTTGCCACTATTAACCAGTTGTTGAAAACATAAAAACATTGATTGATTATCAATCGTCTAAATGTTATTACAATGTTAATTGAATATTAATAAAATGCTTCGTTTGTTAAGTGCAAGTTTTGTGATGTAATTTTAATAGCTCTATCAACACCCTATTATAAACATCATGGTTTAATTAAATTTTCTAAAAAATAAAAAGAATATATATGAATATTGATAAGTTAATTTCTGAAAAAGGTTTTGTTGATATCCGTGTCGATCTTAAAATTGATTTGGTTGCCGAAATCAAAAAGCTTAAAAAAGAAAAGAATGCGGTTATCCTTGCTCACTACTATCAAGAAAGTGCAATTCAAGATATTGCCGATTTTGTTGGCGACAGTTTAGGCCTCTCGCAACAAGCAGCTAAAACCGATGCTGATATTATAGTATTTGCAGGTGTTCATTTCATGGCCGAAACAGCTAAGATTCTTTCTCCTTCAAAAAAGGTATTGATTCCCGATTTAAACGCAGGTTGTTCGTTGGCCGATTCTTGTAAAGCCGACGATTTTGCTAAATTCAAAGAACAGTACCCCGACCATATTGTTATATCGTATGTTAATACAACAGCCGAAATAAAAGCATTGACCGATATTGTTTGTACTTCGTCAAATGCTGTTGAAATAGTTAAAAGTCTTCCTGCAAATCAAAAAATAATATTTGGTCCCGATAGAAATTTAGGCAATTATATATCAAGAATTTTGAACAGGGAAATGATTGTTTGGGATGGAGCTTGTATGGTTCATGAAGAATTTTCGATTGAAAAGATTCTTGAATTGAAAAAACAATATCCTGATGCAAAGATTATATCTCATCCTGAATGTCCCCGACCTATTCTAATGATTTCCGATTATATAGGTTCAACATCACAAATGTTGCAGTATTCTATTACCGATACATCGCAAACATATATAGTTGCAACCGAATCGGGTATTTTACATCAAATGCAAAAATCGAGTCCGCATAAAAACTTTATTCCTGCTCCTCCTAACGATAGTACCTGTGCTTGCAATGATTGTAAATATATGCGTCTAATTACTTTGGAAAAGCTTTATAATACGTTGAAGTATGAACAACCTGAAGTTGTTTTGGAAAAGAAATTGATGGATAAAGCACGTAAATCGATTGTTGCTATGCTTGATTTATCAGAAAAATTAGGTATCAAATAGTTTTAAGTTTTCAATAGTAAGTTCTTAGTTATTTGTACTTTTGCAAATACTTTTTTAATACATGAATCAATCAATTGAAAGTCAAAATCTAACATCGGCTGATAAAGAATTCGAAAAACAGCTGAGACCTTTAGAATTTGATGATTTTAGTGGACAAAATAACATTGTTGAAAATCTTCGCGTTTTTGTAAAAGCTGCAAAAATGAGAGGCGAAGCTCTCGACCATGTTTTACTTCATGGACCTCCGGGTCTGGGTAAAACAACGTTATCGAATATTATTGCAAACGAATTGGGAACATCGATGAAAATAACATCGGGACCTGTTCTTGACAAACCCGGCGATTTAGCTGGCTTATTAACAAACCTTGACGAAAAGGATGTTCTCTTTATTGATGAAATACATCGACTAAATCCTATTGTTGAAGAATACTTATATTCGGCAATGGAGGATTATAAAATTGATATAATGATTGATAAAGGTCCAAGTGCCCGTTCAATACAATTAACATTAAATCCTTTTACCCTCATTGGTGCTACAACACGTTCGGGATTGTTAACCAGTCCACTTAGAGCTCGTTTTGGTATTAAATGTTTGTTAGAATATTACGATTTGGAGTTGATTAAAAAGATTATTATTCGTTCGGCATATATATTAAATGTTGTAATAAACGATGCAGCAGCTTTGGAAATAGCAATGCGAAGCCGTGGTACTCCTCGTATTGCTAATGCATTACTTCGAAGGGTAAGAGATTTTGCACAGGTTAAAGGCAATGGAAAAATTGATGTTGAAATTGCAAAATATTCACTCGAATCGTTAAATATTGATAAACGGGGTTTAGACGAAATGGATAATAAGATCTTGGTAACAATGATCGATAAATTCAGTGGCGGACCCGTTGGCTTATCAACAATAGCAACAGCAGTTGGCGAAGATGCCGGTACTATAGAAGAAGTATACGAACCGTTCTTGATTAAAGAAGGATTTTTAAAACGAACTCCCCGTGGACGCGAAGTAACTGAATTGGCTTATAGTCATCTGGGGAAAAATCAGATAGGAAATCAAACATATTTATTTTAAAATAAAGTATCACTCGATAATTAACACATTATTTTAATGACAATTAAATTACAACCCAACGACGATTGCTGGTGTGGAAGCGGTAAGAAATATAAAAAGTGTCACAAAGAAACAGACGAACAACTTGATGCTTTTCGCAAACAAGGTTATACCGTTCCATCACGTAAAATGATCAAAACTCCTGCACAAATTGAAGGAATGAAAAAGGCGGGAATATTAGTTCATGAAACTTTGGAAATGTTAAAACCAAAAATAATTGCCGGTATTTCAACCTTGCAAATAAATGATTGGGTTCATGAATATACCATTAAAAACGGTGCTATTCCGGCTCCTTTAAACTATAATGGCTTTCCAAAAAGTGTGTGTACCTCGGTAAATAATATTGTGTGTCATGGTATCCCATCGAAAGACGATATATTGAAAGATGGCGATATAGTTAATGTTGACATTACCTCTATTTTAAATAAATTCTATGCTGATTCGAATGCAATGTTTACCATTGGCGATGTAACCGATAAAGCTAAAAACTTAATTCAAGTTGCTAAAGAATGTCTACACATAGGCATTGAACAGGTAAAACCCTATGAACGCTTAAATAATATAGGCGACGCTATTGATGCCCATGCTCAAAAACATGGCTACAGTGTTGTACGTGACTTATGTGGACATGGTATTGGTCTTGGCTTTCACGAAGAACCAGAAGTTGTTCATTATGCTCAAAAAGAAAAAGGAGTATTGATGCTTCCCGGAATGACCTTTACCGTTGAACCGATGATTAACGAAGGTACTTGGAAAGTTGAAACATCGCGTAAAGATGGTTGGACGGTGAAAACAAAAGATGGCAAACTTTCTGCTCAATGGGAACATACTATTGTTGTTACAGATAGTGGGTATGAAATTATAACGTAATTTATTCTTTTAAAAAGTAATTACTTTAGCTCCCAAGGATTTATTACATTTATTTCTTTAATACTTTTGAAGTCTTGAATATTTCGAGTTATTACTGTTAATTTATAAACAATAGCTGTAGCAGCAATTATAGCATCTGGAATTTTTATCCTATATGTTTTTCT
>Ga0265338_10003969_pt1 | contig 20378 bp, 18 predicted proteins | sample 42126metaG_FD_193579 | JGI IMG/M metagenome (GOLD analysis project Ga0265338, IMG submission 193579) | Rhizosphere microbial communities from Carex aquatilis grown in University of Washington, Seatle, WA, United States - 4-21-26 metaG | ecosystem: Host-associated > Plants > Roots > Rhizosphere...
GCCCTATGTGCATTTGGGGCTACCTCTTATGACATAGTCACCAGCGCAACTAGTCTTCAGTTCAGAGCGGCTACTGCCGAGCTGATCGTGCCTCGGCTTGAAGAACTCATTACAACTCTGCTAGTTCTAACTAAAAACTATGCCAAAGTCCCTCAAATTGGCCGAACGCACGGTCAACACGCTGTACCGGTTACTTTCGGCTTTGCTATGGCCGAGTACGTCAGCCGACTAGGTAATAGCCTACAGGCCATAAAGGACTTAAGCGCTAGTCTACCAGGAAAGTTTTCGGGGGCGGTGGGTGCATATAACGCGCTTGGTATATTCGTGGACGATCCGGTTAAGTTTGAGGCACACCTACTGGATTATCTAGGACTTCAGCCGGCAGACTATTCGACCCAGATAATCCCACCCGAAAATATGATTCGGCTAATTGACGAACTGGCAATTACAGCCGGCATCATGGCCAATCTGGCTCATGATATGCGCCACTTGCAGCGAACTGAAATTGCCGAGGTACGCGAGCGCTTCGAGCCAGGGCAGACCGGCTCTTCGACCATGGCTCATAAGCGGAATCCTTGGAACTTTGAAAATATTATAAGCATGGCGAAGCAGGTGAGTGCCCAGACCCTAAACGCGAACTTAAATATAAGCAGTGAGCACCAGCGTGACCTTACCGATTCGGCATCCTCCAGATTTTATACAATTGTTTTCGCCGGCGTTGCCTCTATGGCTCAGCGCCTAAGTAGGGTTATGGGCAACCTTGAAATTGACGAGGCGAACATGAAGCGAAACCTTTACATGAGCAGAGGAGCCATAGCCGCTGAGCCGCTCTATTTGCTGCTCGAGAAACACGGCCACACATCTGCTCATGAAGCAGTAAAAGTGCTGGCCCATGAAGCACTTGCTAAGCAGCTGCCCTTACATGAAATTGTTCAGCGCAATAAGAAGCTAACCCCCTACTGGAAGAAATTTAGCCGCCAAGAGCAGTTTCTTATAAAGAGCCCTGAAGCCAGTTACACCGGCTTGGCTGGCAAAAAAGCTCTGGCTATTCACGCCTACTGGCATAAGCAGCTCAACCGGTCCTAGCCTAGCCAACGGGCCTATTGAGTCAAGGCCAACTCTGATTATCATATATCTACTAGTAGGCTACTAGACTTAGCGGACCGCCGTCAAAGTCTAGATTTTAGACAACATAAGCCGATTATCCACAATTTTTGACTAGTGTTTAACCCCTTAGTTGAGTTAGTTCAACAACTTGTTGACAAAATAAAAAGCCTGGAGCATAAATGTAGACACTAACTTAAGGGGGATACAATCCATGCACGACAAATCTGTGTGGGAGGTGGGGATACTGGGTGGAATCGTTACCACTCTGTTCGGGATCGCGGCCGTTTTTTGGCCAAGCGAAACACTATTAACTCTGCTCTACCTGTTCGCAGCGTACGTGCTGGTGCTGGGAGTTTTAAACTTCATCAATGGCACAATGGGTATCGGCCGCAGGACCGGCGGTTGGTTTTTGGAGCTGATTATGGGTGTTGTAGAAGTCGGTGTCGGCGTCTATCTGGTTCGGCACACGCACCTTACGTTCGCAACCTTCATCCTGCTAATCGGCTTTACGCTGGTTGCCAAGGGTCTGGTTGAGGTCGTATCGGCTTTCATCGACAATTACACGAACGAGCACAAGGCTCTGGCGGTTTTAGTCGGTTTGCTGTCTATGGCAGTCGGCATCGTTGTTCTGTTCCAGCCTGAAAGCAGCGGCGTAGCTTTTGTCTGGCTTTTAGGGCTATACGCTCTAATCACCGGACCGGTTCTCACCGCTACCTCGCTTAGAATGCGTGACGGCGGAAAAGTTCCTGCCTCCAGAAGGTAATACAACAAATATAGATACAGTCAAAAAAAACCGCCGGCTAAAAAAGTCGGCGGTTTTTAGTTAGCAAAAGTTTCTCGTCTTGGTTAGATATCAACCGCGGAGGTGATGGAGCTGCTCTGCTTTATATAGAAAAACTGTGGAACCGTCCTTAAGATAATCCATCTTTTGCCATGGTCCTAATTGGCGTTCAATTTGAGTGGCTCCGCAAGCGGATTGATTAATCCTAATATTGTCGCCGTCGAGCATTACAGGAATCAAATCATTAGCATCGGACTTTTGGGTCACCTTAAAGGCTGCTTTATCATAAAATAAATTAGTCTTTTTCAAAATGTAATCCGGGTCACAGCCCAACGGCAATAAATTTACATGCCAATTTGATAGGTAGTCGCTCGAGAGAGCTGTACCTATGCTGGCATAGCCGTAGGCGTATTTATAATCCGTAAAATAAGCAATGGCTGCTCGGTCATGGTTATTGTGACTAAAGTGAGGATTCCAGGCTCTTGCAAACCCGACGGCTAGTGTAGCGGTGTTAAGCAGAAGCACAAAGGCCACGACATACACTCGAATTCTTTTTGGTAAGTAATAGAGTATCACTGTTAGCGCCAAGATGAACATCGGAACCGTCATTATTAAATAGCGATTCGTATCAGTCTGCTGGGCCTGCCCGCTGATGATATAAACTCCCAAATCTACAGTCCATACAGTTGCGGCCAAAAGCAGGGGCCACCTGCTTTTAGGTTTACGCCAGGCGTAATAGCCAGCTCCGACTATTCCGCCGGCTACAACCAATAGGTCTATTGCCTCACGCAGTCGGCCGCCTTCAAAGCCGCCGCCGTAAAGTCGAGCCATTTGTTCAATCGAATTCTTTAGAGATGTGCTAGAAAAAATAACGGATTGCTTAGTATCAATAAAGGAAACATTCCAAATATCCCTAACAACCGCCGCGAGAGAATGGGCTAATAAAATGCTTATGGCGGCGCAGCTAATTAGGCCCAGTAGGGTGGCTAGCTGCTGCCGGTCCCACTTTGCAGCTGCTCTTAAGCCTATAAACATTATCACCGGTAGGAGTGTCATGTATATTTGCAGTGGATCAGCGAAAAACAGTAGACTGCCCAGAATAATTAGCAAGCCATAATAAAAACGCGACGGATGGGTTTGAGTTCTTATGTAGAAATAGATTAAAAATACACCAGTTGCAACCTCCAGATTTCGTGAATTCGAGAAGGATATCCAGTAAACCGATCCACTTATTAGAGCTAGGTAAACCAGGGGCAGGTAGAAGGAATTTTTAAGTTTTAGATTAAACTCGCTGTAAAGCAGCCTTAAGCCGTAAACAAGCAGAACAAATGTAGCGATGTTTACCAGCAATGTCATAAAAACTAGTTTAAATTGGGCAGGGAGGGACGTCAGATCTAGGGGGATATAAAACAAGAGCATCTTTAGCACATAATTGGTTGGTCCTATGACTGAACCGGAATGGAGCCCATGCAGCCATTGGTGAGCCAGCACCTGCTGACCAACTTGATCAAAGTTTGGTCCTTGATTGAAAAAACGAATCAAAGTCCAGACGCCAACCATAAAACAACCTAATGCAACCATCGGCCAACGCCTTGTTCCGTATTGTTTAATTTTGGCTTTGGTATTGTCTAAGTAGGTATATGCCATAGGCTGGATCCCGTGAGCATTGAATTAGTGAATGACAGACACCGCCATCATGGTTTGAGTAGGTCATGAATATATTTTCTTTTGTAGTGATTTGATCAGCGGTTAGATTAACAGGTAAGGAGTGGACTGTGTAGCCAAGGTAGTACTTAATAGGTATCTTAATCTTGTCGGCAAATCTCTCAGTCTCAAACTGGCTGTAGGCACGCTGAGTGAAAACACCAACGCTATTGTGGTCACTATGGTCAGTAACACCGTTTAGGGACTCGGTTGACTGGGTGTGGATCTCAGTGGGGCTGTATGCCTGCATTAGAGACGTGAGAGCCTCAACTAGAGAGCTAGAGGTATAGCTGGACCCCCCATAAACTGCGTTTAGGTTGGTGATAGCGCCGGATTTGAGCTTAGCCAGACTTTCAAAATTGTTGACTCCAAAACCCTGTCCTTTTAGGTTGCCGTCAGGGAGGTGCATAAATATCAAGGATATTTTTGGGTTGCCTCTGGGGTTGGCTACAGTTACATATTGATTGTCACCAATTTGTACAATTCGCTCAACCCAAATATCAGTAAAATTAAGCATCTTTGAGTAAGCAGCTTGAGAACCTTGTTCTCTGCCCAACCAGTAGTAGTAGCCGGCCCCGGCATCGCCGGCTGTAATGTAGACAGTGCGCACACAGTATCCGGCATTAATATTGTCCAGAAGATCAGGGCTCATGAATAACAGATCGTCGTCTTCGTGAGCCACAATGTTCATAATGGTTGGAACCCGGCAGCTCAAATACGGAATTTCATCCAGGGCCACGGGTAACACCGTACTAGGTGTCTTCAACGTTGTTTTTGGAGCACTTTTATGGATGCCTCCATCGTAAAACAAAACCAGTTCTTTAGGGTGAGACAGTGTTCCGGCAACCAGAACACTGCTGTTTGGCCGGCCGTAGTTATTTATGACTTGATTCAGCGTACAGTTCGGGAAATCAGTAAGATTACCATCTAGTGTCAGCAGATAGGCAAAGCTGTTTTTCTTTAAGTCGGGTTGCCACTGCAGACTGCTGAGCACTTGCCTAGGCTGGGTGCAGCCGGCTAGCGGCATAACGTTCAGGTGCTTAGTGGCTAGGTGCTTAGTGGCTAGGTGCTTAGTCGGAATAACCCGCCAGTAATCACCAACTAGCACTTTTACCGGATGGCGGGCCAGAGCCTGAGCTACCAGTACATTGCGCTGGTTAACTGGCGCAAGCGCTGCTTTATTGGTGTTGTATGAGTGGACGACTGTAGGAATAGCCAGAATAAGACCGACTAGAGTCACAAAACCAGCAATAGTTACAACCTCAGGCCTCCAAGTCCTTTGGCTGGTAAATATCGCCAGTGCTACAAAAACAGCAAACAGGCTTACGGTCAGATACCGGGCATCACCGGCGTAATAGTGATTACTGGCAATAAACAGGGCAACAGCCGCCAGCATTGACCAGACCAGCATAATGGCCAGCCGACTGGAGTCACCAAGCTCAACTTCTCGGCTACGATTATGCATGAAGCTATGAATTAGCAGGCGAGCACAGGCGTAAATTCCCAAACCTACTACCAATAGGTTAATAATCAGCGCCAGGCCGCCAAAACTAACAAGATGAGAAAGAGCGGCGTGTGGCATATTTTTTACAATGGTAGTATCGAACGCCGGATTAGCACCAAAATTGCTAATAAAACCAAGCCCGGCATATATAAGTCCCAGATAAACATCATGAGCAGTTCGGACCAGCCCGTAAGGTCCCCCCAGATTGCCTTGTGTGCTAATGTGAGTCAGATGGCGTGAGACACTAACCAGCAAGCTGGCCGCGACTGCAGCAGATGCCGTTCCCGCTAGCAGCCACTTAACTGAAACGCTCACCATATTCCAACCCTTGCTCAAGGCGTAAGCAACCAGGGCCAGCAAGGCACCGCCCAAGGTCAAATACAAAAACAGTCTGTCGCTGGCAATCAGAACCCCCAGCAGACATATCGCCAACCAGAATCTACGGCTCTTAAAGCTCGGCCTGACCAGTAGCCAAAGCGCGCCTATATAAGCAACGTATTCCAGATTTCGAGTCGCCAACATGGCCATATTTACAGGCAGCAAGTTGCCAGCGGCTGGCACTGCTGGTATTAGCAGTAAGGATGAGGCCAGCACCAGGCATAAGGTTCCAAAAATAAGCGGCCGACGTTCCAGCCGGTAAATTATAAATGCCAGGGCTGCCACTGTTAGAATCGTCACTGCCAGGGTAGCTAAAACGAACGCTGAACTGGAATAGCCAAAGAGTTTTATAAGCATAAAGATGGGCCATTTTATCAAGAAACTATGCGAGCTGGGTAAAAAGGCTCCGTGGAAAGTGGACGGACTTTCGAACAGATAGCTATTCACTAACTGATCGGCGTTGCCAGACTGAAGGTGAGCCCCCAGCAGTGCCCAAAAAAGGGTTGTAGTTAGCAACACGGCAACGCCAAATACAGCATAGATACCGGCAAAGCTACTGGTGTATAAAACTTTTTTTGCCGGTTTGATAATCCTGGCAAATCTTAAGCTAAGCAGATTATTCTTCATTTGTTTAGACTTCCCAGAGCCATCGGCTTTAGTAATTTAAGCCTTCAGCTATTTCACGAACCACAGTAAGCGTAATCAGCTTAGTATACAGCGCTTTCACTAGTCTTGAAAATCTTTGTTTTATAGAGATAGAAATTCCAAATAGCGGTAATGCCCAGCGCCAGTGTCCGAGTTACAACCGCCGGTAAGACGTGCTGCAAGAGTTTAGTGACTGCAATTGTAAAGCTGAAATTAAAAACAACCAGCAGGCTAAAAGCCAGGACTTGAGGCAGAAGAACCCGGTGGTGCATCCGCTTATCTCCGAAGGTGACTAATTTTTGCAAAATAAATGAAACGCATAGCCCAATCCAGAAGCTAAGACCAACGGCAACTACGGCGCTTTGACCAAGTTTTTGAGCTACCACAATCACCAGCAGTTCCAATAAATAAACGCTTCCGCCAATTAACAAATAGCGATATCCAGATCGCTTTAGTAATTCTTGAAGCTTAGTTTTCACTTAATCTCAAGTATACCAAATGTTGGTGGCGCGGGTTAGATTAGCCTAATCTGTTAAAATGGATATGTGGCACGGGCAAAGAAGTCGATTGGCGGGAAAAGCGGATATGAAGAACTGCTATATGAGTTAGACGTGCTCAGAACCGAGCAACAAGAGCTGAGCAAACGCGCCAGCCAACTGGAGAGAAGTAACCTGCGACTGGCTGAACTCAGCCAATCCAAAGATGAGTTTATAGCTATCGCTTCCCATCAGCTGCGAACACCAGCTACCGGCGTAAAACAGTACATCGCTCTGCTACTTGAAGGCTACACTGAGCCTTTGACTCCAAGCCAGATTCTTTTTCTTCAAAAGGCTAACCAAAGCAATGACCGCCAACTGCAAATTATCGACGATCTGTTGCAGGTGGCGCGCATCGATTCCAGCAGCTTTCGTCTAAAAACGGAACGGGCTGATATCTCCGAGCTGGTAAATTACACGCTTTCTGAGCTACACGAGAAAGCCGAAAGTCGCCGGCAAGAACTTATATTTAAACCTCCTAAGATCAAGGTTGAAGCTCTGGTTGATATAGCCAAATTCCGGATGGTAATTGAGAATCTAGTTGAAAATGCCATTAACTACTCAGACGAAGGGAAGTCTATAGCTATTAAGTTACATAGGAATGATGATTTTGTTGTTGTGTCAGTTGAAGATCAAGGCGTTGGAATAGACAGCGAGGACTTGCCTAAACTTTTTCAAAAATTTTCTCGTGTCCCAAATCTGCTTTCCGTAGAAGTTGGCGGCACGGGACTGGGGCTGTACTGGGCCGACAAAATAGTGAAGTTGCATGGGGGCAACATAGAAGTTCGCTCTAAAGCCGGCAAGGGCAGCACTTTTATAGTTAAAATTCCAAGGTTGAAATGAAAATTCTTACAGAGACTTCAAAAACAGTCTATATATAATGTAGTATCAGAACTAAAGGAAAAAATGCCTAAAATATTGATTGTAGAAGACGAGAGACTATTAAACGAGGCCTACGACATTGTCCTGTCAAGGGAAGGCTACAATGTTGAGTGTGTCTTCAACGGCGAGGAAGCTTTGGACATTTTCCCCAAGTTCAAGCCAAATTTAGTGTTGCTTGATCTGCGAATGCCCAAAGTTGACGGTGTTGAATTTTTAAAACGGCTTAAACCGGCCGAGAACTACCCCAAGACCAAGATTCTGGTCTTCAGTAACTACGACGATCAGCGAGAAATTGATGAAGCCTTCCGCTACGGGGCCACCCGCTATATCTTAAAGGCCTGGAGCTCGCCCACGGAACTTATCAAAGTTGTGCGTGAAACCCTCGGCGCCACGGCTAAAGTATCATAGAACCAGTTCGTTGAAGTCGCTTTCGCCCAGGACCCGCACAGCCTTATCCGAGTTTACAACATAGTGGGTGTCCTTAGCTGACAGGATTCCGGCGAGCTTTAGCTTACCTATTTCGGTACTGACCGTCTCGCGGGTTAGGCCAACCAGGTTGGCAATCTCCTGATGAGTCAGCCTTAGCGGTATCAAGTAAGTATCCTTGCCAAGCGGCTTACCAAAACGTAGCACCAGATACTGGAAGATATGCAGCAGTTTATCGGCCGCTTTTAGCTGTTCCAGGGCATGCAGGTGCATGGTGGTGCCGATGTACATCGAAATGTAGCGGTTTAGTAGCATCCGAGCAACATCATGATTGGAATTAATGAAGGCCATTATCTCGGTCCGCGGTACGGCATAGACTTCGCAATCGGTAAAAGTGTCACAGTAGTAGAGTGATACCGGGGAACGGTTAAACAGCCACTCGCAGGGCAGCAGGCCTCCCTCGTCTTCGTAGCCCACTATTTTTTCTTCGCCGTTGAAGTTTATGTTATAAAGTTTTACCGCACCGCTCTTTATAAGCAGGCTAGTACGCGGTATCTCCCCTTGGTAAAATAACGGGCGACCTTTCTTAATAAGACGGGCCGGCCAAGCAGAGCAAAAGTCTATAAGCACTTTTTCGTTGAACTTTAGATTGTTGGTGGCGTCCATACTGAGATTATACTCTGTTCTCTTCTTGAGGGTCTTTGTTTCAACTGCAGCGTACGGGTGCTAGCTGACTGCTAGAGTCATATCCGATCCGTCTCAATTATTGACTCTTTTAAGTCAGCTGCTGTCTAATCTTTCTCCAGCGACGAGCCTGCATCAGCCTGGACTGTTCACGCCAGCTCTGTTCAACGTCCTCCAGGTCATCTAAGGTCAAATCGGATAACCTCGTAGGTTTAGTGATGATGTAGTGCTTTTTCATACTCAGGTCAGAGTGCTTGGTGTCGTCAAACTCACGGCTGCTTTTCATAAATCCCCCTTTTTTTGTTAGTACCCCCATATTAAGCGAAAGCATGACGGTGCGCCGTGAAAAATGTCATTGTTAGTTCGTGAAAAATTAACCAAGTTAGTGTAAGAAAGTTCACAACGTCCAGGTCCAGCAACGTTAGACTATAATTTATACATATGTCTGAAATAAAATACGCTAAGGTGTCAAACTCGGAACCGGTAATCGATTTTTTGGTTGGCCGGCTTGAAGCAAATCTGAGCTCCGGCAAGAGAGTTTTTTGGCTGCTGCCCGGCGGGTCAGCTATCAAGTTAGCGGTTGAAGTAGCCAGGCGTTTGCAGGCCCCCCTAGCCAAACTAACGGTATCGCTAACGGACGAGCGCTACGGGCCGGTTGACTACCCAGACTCCAATTGGCGGCAATTGATTGATGCCGGTTTATCTCTTCCGGGCGCCAATCTTCAGCCGGTTCTAACAGGTAAGCCTCTTGAGCAGACGGTTGATGATTATACAAATATGCTTATCAAGTATTTGAGTAAGTGTGATTATTCGCTGGCTTTGGCCGGCATGGGGACGGATGGGCACATTTTTGGAATAAAGCCAGCAAGCCCGGCGGTTTCCGCAGACAAACCAGTTGTTGGCTATACTTGGGATGATTATGTTCGGATAACTCCGACTGCTAAAATTCTAAAGATGCTTGATGAGATTGTGATTCTGGCAATTGGCCAGCAAAAACACAAGCAATTTGATAGGCTTGAAGCAGATTTAGCCATCGACGAGCAGCCAGCCCAACTTCTTAAGCAGCTCAGTAAAGTAACAATTTTTAACGACTATAAAGGAGAGGTTTTATGAAAATAATTGTCAGTGGACTAGGGCGAATGGGGGAGCAGATCGCCCATAAACTAGCCGATAGCGGCCACCAAGTTATCGCTAATAATCGAAGCCCGGGTCCGGTAGATGCCTCACTCGCCTATAAGGCTACAGCTGCTTATACCAAAGAAGAGGCCCTTAAAGCCGCGGGTTCTGAGCAGGTAATCTTATGGATGATGATTACGGACAGTGCCATGGAAGAGGAACTTGCTACCTGGCTCAAACTGGTCCCAAAAGGCAGCATTATTATCGACGGTGGTAACTCTGATTTCCGCCTAACGAAGACGCGGTCCAGCAAAGTTGCCGAGGCCGGTTCTAGCTATATTGACGTTGGTACCAGCGGTGGCGTTTGGGGATATAAGAACGGCTTTTCTATGATGGCCGGCGGCGATGAGAAAGCCTTTAGAGTTATTGAGCCCGTGCTTAAGACTTTATCTAAGCCTTCTGGCGCTTACCATTACTTTGGAGAAAGCGGCTCCGGACATTTCGTTAAAATGGTCCATAACGCCATTGAGTACGGCATGATGGAGAGCTTGGCTGAAGGTTATAGAATGCTGAAGGAAGGACCTTATAAAAACCTGGACCTGGCCGCAGCTGGAGAGGTTTGGCAGCACGGCAGTGTTGTCACGTCGTGGCTTAATGAGCTGAGCAGGCAAGCACTAACCGAGAACCCTAGCTTGGATGGCATTGACGGGGTAGTATCTGAATCCGGAGAAGCCCGCTGGACACTTGAAGTAGCCCGTGACATGGGTATTCCGCTGCCGGCTATTCGGACCTCATTTGACATTAGGCTTGCCTCACAAAAAGGTGAGGTAAATTTTGCCACCAAACTCCTGGCAGCCATGCGCAACAAATTCGGCGGTCACGTTATCAACCCCGATTCGCAGTAGCTACTTTAGAGCCAATGGTTTAGCTGAATAGTCGGTAAAGATCGGCAAATTAAAATATTGCTCTAGTGTCTGGTTAGCCCGGGTCAATTTTAGGGCCAGGTCGGTGCCAACGTAGCGAACGTGCCAAGGCTCGTAACTGTAGCCAGTAAGATCTTCTTTGTCTTTTTGATAGCGAATAACAAATCCGTACTTATATGAATTGGCCGCCAGCCACTTACCCTCCGGCGTTGCGTCAAAGCAAATTTGAAGTTCGCAATTGCTGCTGGCTGGCTCTATATCCGCCGCTAGTCCAGTCTGATGTTCGCTGTGGCCGGGGCGGGCGCTCACCGTATCAGCAGCAGCCTGACCATCGGAGTTAACATAATAGTTATAGACGGTGGTCTGAGTATTGTAGGAGCGGTAGCCGCTGGTAATCATTAAGGAAATATTATCTTTAGCCGCGGCCGCGAACATTACTTCCATGGCCTTTGCCGTATCGGCTCTCAGCATCGGCTCATCGATTGTAGTATTTGACGCTACCGCAGCGCTAGGCGTTACAAGGTTAGCCGGCACATAACCAGCCGGCAAGATACGACCCTTATTAACAACCACCCATAGGCTGCTGGCTTCGTCCGTAGGAAAGGACTCGGCAGTGCTAGATTGAGAGACTTGGCTTTGTGCGTTCCTAGAAACGTGGAACTTCAAATAAGCCAGCGACGCGGCAATAACAGCGATTATCAGTATTAACCGCAAGTATTTCATAGCCTAATTATACCTACAGGTAAGCCTTTTCGGCGGCTTTGGTAATCTGCTGCATTAAAACTGCTCTATTTTGCCAATCATAGGTGCCGTGACCATTAGTAAAGATGCTGATTGCAAGAGTCCTTTGTCCGCCAATGATTATAGCCACGTCATTGACCTGATCATCGTCTATGCCAACCTTGTGATAAAGCTTATCGGCAAGCGGTACAGCCGGAGTTATAAAATCTTCATAGTTGGTGTGTTGCATATAAGAAAGAAGTAACTTGGTGTGAGTAGCGTTGAGCAGCTTACTGGAGCTCAGCAGGTCCACTAGCTTTGCCAGGTCAGCGGCACTAATCGTATTATCGTCTGCCGAATAGCTGTGAAGTCCTAAGCTGTTGGCATAAGCTTGCAGATAATAATGACCCAGTTTTTCGTTAAAGGCCGCCCAAGCCACATCATCGCTCTGATTTATCAATAGTTTTAGCTCGGCAGCAGCCGATTCATCGTTTATCTGATAATTCAGGCTAGCTTGGCCTTTTTCGACTCTATGCATGAAGGCTATGGCGGTGATAAGTTTAGCCGTACTGGCCGCATCTTGGGTACCGGAGTCGCCAAAAACTTGAGGCGTGGCGCCGGGGCCAGCCAAAACAGCCACCGAAAAACTTATTTCTTGATTCTGGCTGATAACTCCCTCAACAGACTTTTCAAGCTCCGCATTTAGGACTTGCTGATGTGCAGCTTGTTCAGCAGCCAAGCTCTGGGCTTCGGCTCTCCGGGCAAGTTCAATGTGAACCCCAACGCCAACCAACAGGGCAATTAGTAGCAGCCACTTTATGTGTGCCGCCCTAAAGCTTCGGTGCGGGGGTTGCGGTGGAGTCGCCATCTGACGATAAACGTTATAGGTTCTATTTCTTGAGTGCATATGTGTTGAATCGCGGACTTTTTGTTTTTAGACTAACTCAAAATTAATATTACCATTGAAATTTATAGGGGTAAACTTAAAAATAACTGATTTGCTCAAAAAATGATGAGCATTATCCGTAGCACAGCGGTTTCTCAGCTTGACGTATATACTATTAGTAATAACTAACCAGGGCGCCAGCCCGGGAGATCTGTGGACACAAAAACCCATTTGACTGATTTTTTGAAATCCAATGCCAGACTCTATCCTGGCCAACCAGCCATAGTAACCGATGAGCAAACCGTCAGCTGGCAGGAACTTGAGACGGCCAGTGACTCTATTGCCGCGTTTGTTAGTGCTAAGCTGGGCAATAAGAGTCAAAAAATTGTAGCCTTACTGTTTCCTAATAGCTGTGAGTATGTAGCCAGCTACCTTGGTGTGCTTCAGGCCGGACACATCGCCATGCCGCTTGACGTCATTTATAAACCGCTAGAGATTGAGGCTATTTTGAAACAGATTCCGCCAGATCTAGTGATTGCCGACCAGACCAGCATTCATCGTTTGCCGCCCGGGGCGCTGTTATTTAACGATCTTTTGGGCAGCCCGGGCAGCTCGACAACAAAGCCTCTTAAGCTCCCGGCCGATAAACAAATTGCCAGCCTGGTTTTTACCTCCGGCACCACCGGACGGCCCAAGGCCGTCCTCTACACGCACGCCAATCACATCTGGAATATAAAAGTTTGTTCCGAGGTCTGGAACTGGACACATGAGGATTCGCTGCTGGTTTCATTACGTCTATCACACTGGTATGGGCTGGTTATGGGGCTATCGGGCGTACTCTACCACGGCAACACCATGTACCTTCAGGAGCGCTTTGAGCCGGAAACAACGCTAAAGGCCTTGGCGGCCGGTCAGGGAACTATCTTCACGCACGTTGCCGGTATATATACTAAGCTGCTGGATGTCAAGGATTACAAGAACTATGATTTGTCTAAGGTGCGTCTTTTAATATCGGGCGGGGCGCCGCTGCCGCCAGCGGCCTGGGAGCAGTTTAAGAACCGCTTCAACCAAGAGATTCTGGAAGTTTACGGCTCCAGCGAAACCGGACGTATTGCCAGCAACCTGCTGGAGCAGCGGATTCCTGGTTCACCGGGCCAGGCGCTACCGGGAGTTGATGTTAAATTCAGCGGCAATGGGGAGCTGCTAGTTAAGTCAGATGGAATCTTCCCCGGCTATTATAAAAATTCCCGACTAACAAGAGCCGGATTCACTAAGGACGGATATTGGCGCACCGGCGACATTGGCGAAATGCGGGGCGGCCGCATAATCCTAAAAGGCCGCAAACAGGAGCACATCCGCCGGCAGGGTTACACCGTCTCACCGCGCGACATTGAATGGGCCCTGCATACTCTGCCGGAGGTGAGTGACGCCTTTGTCATGGGAATTCAGCATCCTAGGGAACCCGACGATGAGCTGGTTTATTTTTTGGTTACTAGCCTGAGCGAGCAAGCCATAATGGACTTCTGTAAGCAATCAATGCCGTCTGTTTGGCGGCCACAGAAAATAGTCATGCTCGAAAGTATCCCGCGGACTATCAACGGCAAGCCGGAACTACCTAAATTAAAATCTATGAGTTAAACTCACTTGTGACCATGGAAAAATTAAAAAGCCTGCCCGCCAATCAACGCCTCAAAGCCCTGGATATACTACGGGGCTATTTTTTGGTGGTCATTCTGATCAACCATATTGAGCTTTATCCCAGCGGTTTTGACCTGTTTACCGGGCGCGGCCGCCTGCTGGTGTCAGCAGCCGAGGGTTTCTTTTTTATGTCAGGACTGCTGGTTGGCATGGTCTACAAACGCCGGCTGCATCTTGGCCTGCGCTTTATTTTTCTTAAAATGTGGAAGCGGGCGGCCCAGTTATATATCGGCTCGGTAGTTTTAACCCTGCTATTTACGGCATTGGCGGTTTATCTCAACCACCCCTATATCAAAGATGGCTTATTTGCAGTCACTGATTGGCCCCATATCATTAAAGAAACAATCCTGCTGCGTTACGGCTTTGGCTGGGCGGACTTTTTGGACCGTTTTGCAATTTTAATGTTGCTGGCGCCAATTGGTTTTTATCTGATTGCCCGCGGCAAGTGGTGGCTACTGGCCATCGCTAGTTTGACCGCCTGGGCCTTTCGCGGCAATAACTTCACGCTTAGTTGGCAAATTGTTTTTGCCATAGGCATGGTAGTTGGTTTTTACTGGTCAGAGATTAACGCCTGGGTAATTGGCTTGCCGGCCCGTGTCCAGCGGCGCCTCAAAATCGCGCTCTATAGCTTAGCTTGGGTGTCTTTTGTGCTGAGTTATGCCAGTGTCTACCTATTGTCGTTTCTTAATCAGCACCTGCTAGGAAATCCATCATCGCTGCCGCACTGGCTCCAATCAACCACCCTGCATTGGAACTCAATCAATCAATCGGTTTGGCTGTACTCTCAAAAATGGACCATGGGACCAATCCGAATTGTGTTGTTTATGATTTGGTTCACGGCTCTTTATATGTGGGCTGATAAACATTACGAACGCATAAACCGCTATAGCAAGGGCGTACTGGAACTGCTCGGTCGAAACAGCCTATTTGTCTATATAGCTCACGCCTTTATAATCTTTGGTTTCAAATTCTTCATACCGGCCGGCACCACGCTATGGCAAAACTTCCTAATTACCGGCGCAGCCTTGGCCATGCTAATCGCCGTAACATATGGCTACAAACGTTACTGGCCCCAGAAATCAAAATACGGCAGCGGTTCAGTAAGTGAACCCCAAGCCAAACTGTCTACCCCTTAAGTCTTCGTAAGTGCGCTTAGTGACCGGCTCCAAATCAGGCTTCTATCCTTGCCTAAGCCGTGCGTACCGCCCGGGTAGACATAATATTCGTGGTCTTTTTTTGCCTCAGTCAATTTTTTGTCTAAATCGGCCGAAAAATGAGGCGGCACAATTTTATCGGCCGAACCAACGTGTATCTGAATGTGGGCCTTTGTTTTACTTAGGTAATTTAGGGGCGAGGTATTATTCCAATAGCTGGGGTTGGTAACTGGCGTGCCGAACTTATCAAGCATGTCGGCCCGAATAGCCGAAGCTGTGGGGTTCAGGCGATCGGAAATAGCTACATAAGAGCTGAACATGTCGGCTATATTGCCAACCGGTCCGGACAGCAGAATGACGTTTTTTATAGAGGGCGACAGCACGGCGGCCCGCAGTGCGATATAGGCACCCATACTGTGCCCCCAGAGGTTGATATCGGTTTTACTGAGGTAGTGAGTCTGGCGGGTTGCGGCTATCAGACTCATGACGTCGGTGTTGTAGCTCATGCTGTAGTAGGCCCCGTCAGGCGTGCCGTCGGCAATACTTAGCCCCTGGCCGCGAAAGTCCGGTTTCAGCACGGCAAAACCATGGGCGGCGTAAAACTCCATGTCACCCAAATAGGCATTGTAGGTTGAGTAGCTCCAAGGATTGGCGTAGCCATGCAGCAAAATTACTACCGGGTAGCCGTGTGGCGGCGCAGGCGAGGTAGGCAAGCTCATCAAGCCGTGTTCAGTCAGATTATCCTTGGGCACTTTAAAGTCAAAAACCATATTAGTGAATCCGGCGCCGCTAGTGGTAGTTCGGCTCTTTTGGATGGCAGTATTGGAGTAGTAGGCTTTGGCCGCTAGACCTAAGTTGAGCTGCTTATAGTTATCAGCTCCCAGTGACGATTCGCTAACCTGACCGTTTACCGGGTGAGCGTCTTGGTAGCGGCTATCCGTCAACCAACCCAAGCCACCCAAAAAAATTGCCACCAGCACTAAATAGAAGAAAGCCTCGGCTTTGACTATACGCTTCGACAGGTGTTTAGCTTTTTTTATTTTAGCGGCCATTTATAGCACCATAATACAGGATTTAGGCCATTTAGGCCCTTGTCTTAAGTCTTTTTTGCGCTGGTTTTGGCAGGCTTTGAATCAGCGGCTGCCACGCCCTGCCAGCGAGCCGCATAAACGAAGGCGTAACCAGATAGCCCGCGGCGGCGTAGCTTATGCCGGCTATTACGTCAAAGGCGTAGTGCTCGCCCTCATAAACCACGCCCACGTAGATGAGAACCGGATATATTAACGATACCAGCCCCCAGCGCCGGCCGTAGAGCTTAAAGATAAAAATGGACAAAAGGGTAGCGCAGGCGGAGTGCAGAGAAGGAACGGCAGCTACCGGGTTAGGCGCAATGTGATTATAGAGCGAAGGAAAGTTATGAATACCCAGACTGAACCAGACGCTACTCGAAACCCGGGCGATTGGCTCGATATAGTGGTTCTGACTGGCTAGCCAAGGCGGGGCGGCGGGGAATGCCAGAAAGGTTAGAAAAGCTCCAAAAAAGACCAGCAAATAAGTTACTACCACTCGCCAGTAATAGCTGTCTCGGGTTTTCCAGACCAAAATCGCTAAGCCGAGAGGGACGACAAAAAATAGCATGTAGGGAATGTAGAACACGATGTCGTACCAAGTAGTGTGTCCCCGCCAGAGCCAGTTTTGAAGAGTCACGGTCGGCAGTTTACCAAACAATAAGCGGTCCATATGAGGGGCCAGCGAGTAGTTGACGTGGTCGTTCAAACTGTGGGCAATCCCTCTAAATGATTCGTAAACCAGCAGCAGGGCCACGAACGGCCCCAAACGCAGAAGCATAGTCTTGGCTTGATGGAAGATTAAGAATACAAAAAACAGAAAAATAATTAATTTATCGGGAGTCGGAAAACTGGGTTTATCAATAAAGATGACAAGGCAGGCAATAGAGCCAACGACGCCCATGAGCTGGAAGAATAGTCGTTTATTTTTATCCACTAAAAATTATTGTACTCCACTCCTGGCACCAGTAACCGGCATTCAGCCAATTTTCAGCTTAAATCGAGTAGAATAATGGGGTGAACTATACCGAAAACGATTTGATGCGGCCTTCACTTCCGGGGAGGACATAGGTATGAGAGTCCTGGTAATTGAAGACGAGCATAAGATAGCCAACGCCATCAAGCAAGGCCTATCCCAGGAGAAGTTTGCCGTTGACGTAGAATATGACGGCGACAGCGGCCTGGCGACAGCTCTAGCCGAAAGCTACGATGTTATGATTATCGACCGCATGCTGCCGGGCAGCCTGGAGGGCATTGAAATCTGCCGAGCGTTGCGAGCCAAAGCCATTCATACACCAATACTGCTGTTAACCGCCAAAGGCCAGGTAAGCGACCGTGTGGAAGGGTTAAATGGCGGCGCCGATGATTATCTGGTCAAACCATTCTCCTTCGAAGAACTGCTAGCCCGGGTACGGGCTCTGCTGCGCCGCCCGGCTGAGCAAACCGGCAACCAGCTCCAGGTTAATGACCTGACACTTGATACCATCAGCTACGAAGTTATGCGCGGCGAGGCACCTATTGAGCTCAGCGCTAAAGAGTTTGCCCTACTGGAATATATGATGCGTAACGCCGGCCAGGTGCTCAGCAAAGACAAAATAATCTCGCATGTCTGGGATTTTGATGCCGACATCCTGCCCAACACCGTAGAAGTTTACATGGGCTATTTAAGAAATAAGGTTGATAAGCCTTTTAAAAAACCTGAGCTCATCCACACCATGCGCGGCTTTGGCTACAAACTTGGTCAGAAAAAAGAGGCTTCTTAAGTGTTCCACTCTGCTGCCCTCAAACTCACAACCTGGTATTTGGCCATCATCATGCTGCTCTCAATTGGCACAAGTGTGGCGCTATATCATGTTTCAGCCCAGGATCTGGAGCGCAGCACCCGGCGCCAGGTTGGGTTTTTCAATAATTTTTTGGGTCCAAACGATATAACAAACTACAGCGACCTGCGCCAGAGTCAACTTAACGACGATCAAGACCACCTCAGAACTAATCTGATTATATTTAATCTATTTGTGCTGCTGGCCGGTGGCGGAGTAAGTTACTGGCTAGCCCGCCGAACACTGGAGCCTATTGAAGAGGCTCTGGAAGCCCAAACCCGCTTCACAGCCGATGCCAGCCATGAGCTGCGAACACCACTTACTGTGATTCAAGCCGAAAACGAAGTGGCGCTTAGGAACCCTGAGCTTACCAAGAAAGAAGCTGTTAGCCTGCTGGGCAGCAATCTGGAAGAGGTGGCTAAGCTCAAAACCCTCAGCGACGGCCTGCTGCATCTTGCGGCCAGTGGTGGCAAACCGCAACCGGGCCAGATAGTGCCTTTGAAGGAAGTAGTTGAGGAGGCTCTAGACCGCTGGAGCAAGCCGGCACAGTCCAAGAAAATCAAGATTAGCACTGACATAACAGAAGTTAGCGTTAATGGCGACCGAGCCAGCCTAACCGATCTGGTATCAATCCTAATTGATAACGCTGTCAAATACAGCCCCAAGGGCGGAGAAGTCCACATTAGCCTGAGCCGGAAAGACAAGTCGGCTGTAATCGCCGTTGTTGATAACGGCGAGGGAATCAAGGCCGTTGACCTGCCGCATATTTTTGACCGCTTCTTCCGGGCCGACAGCTCGCGCTCCAAAGCTTCCACCAACGGCTACGGTCTGGGGCTTGCTATAGCTCGTAAGATAGCCGACTTGCATAGCGCCACACTGGAGGTTCGCAGCACCCCAGGTCACGGTTCAACCTTCACTATCCGCCTGCCCAAGGTATAATAGGCAGCAACATGGCTAAACCGCCTGCAAGCAAAGACAATTTTGATATCCACCGCACCCTGCCGGACAGGCATCGGCTTAACTCAAAGAATACGCCGCTGGAAGTTGTAGAAGAGCCCGCGGACCAGCCCAAAAAGCATCGGATTAGCTTCAAGAGGGGACTTTTGTCTTTTGTACTGATAATCTTTGTCTTCTTTGTGATAATTGCCGTTTGGGACGGTATTGAGCTAAGTAAGGCTAGTAAGAAAATGTTTGGCTCGGGTAACCTGTATAGTTTGCTGCTTAGCAACGACATGAAGACCGACGCTGCCGGGCGGGTAAATATCCTGATGGCTGGATATTCGGCCGATGACGTAGGACACTCTGGTGCCAACCTGACTGACTCCATCATGCTCATCAGTCTCAATAAGTCCACTAAATCAGGCTATATGCTGAGTATTCCCAGAGATCTGTGGGTTAATATCCCCGGCAACGGGCAGGCCAAAATCAACGAGGCTTACCAAGACGGCAATATAGACGGATTTAATGAAGCCGGTTACCCGGCCGGCGGTATGGGCCTGCTGGAAAAGGTGGTTAGCGATAATTTTAATGTGCCCATCAACTACTACGCCCTGGTTGACTATGCCGCTTTCCGCGATACCGTCAACGCTGTTGGTGGCATCACTATAACCATTAAGAGCATCGACCCCCGCGGCATTTACGACCCCAGTCTGGATTATACATCGGCTACCTGCTGCGCTCTGGCCAACTATCCCAATGGCCCGGTTACACTAAACGGCAAGCAGGCCTTAAATCTGGCCCGGGCCCGGGGCGACGCCTACGGCTCCTACGGCTTTGGTCAGGCCGATTTTGACCGCACCGAGCATCAAAGACAAATGTTAGTGGCCTTGAAACAAAAAGCCGCCACAACTAAAACTATTCTAAACCCCACGAAAGCCGGCCATATTTTCGACGGCATGGCTAGTAACGTTAAGACCGACGTAGATATAGGCGCCGCGCTGCCGCTTTACCGGTTATTTAACACCGTCAATTCCACAAATCTCCAGTCACTGAGCCTGCGTGATTTTAACGGCAAAAACTACCTAACGGACTACGGCGGCGCCTTAATTCCGGTAGCCGGCATCACCGACTTCAGTGACATCCAAAAAGCCGTCCAAAACCTAAATCAGTAATAGAGATTCCAAAAAGCGACGGCGAGCCACTCGGTTTATCAAGAAAACTGACAAGCAAAATATTTTTGTGAGAAAAATCATTGTTTCGCAGGACCAACGCGGATTATGATTCTAGTAACCATCGGGAGGTGGCTAGTAAGCAAACTGTTTCGGCGGGGAAGCTACGGAAGAAGGAGCCCCAAAAAAGCTCCTTTTTTTATTCCCCAACTGCCGCTTACGGATCTACGGATCTGAGG
>Ga0265338_10003970_pt1 | contig 20372 bp, 12 predicted proteins | sample 42126metaG_FD_193579 | JGI IMG/M metagenome (GOLD analysis project Ga0265338, IMG submission 193579) | Rhizosphere microbial communities from Carex aquatilis grown in University of Washington, Seatle, WA, United States - 4-21-26 metaG | ecosystem: Host-associated > Plants > Roots > Rhizosphere...
GCGGAACTCCGCCGAATATTGCCTGGCTGCGCTACATCGATCAGGCCGTCACCGCCGATCCCGTTGGATCGGTGCAGGTTCGCCAGCGAATCAAAATGTACAAGGCGCTGTTGGGTGACCGCGCCGACATTTATGGCGACCACGTCGAACTGACTCGCGTCGTTGATCCCGACGGAAATGAACGCGATCTGGGAACGGATTTTGCCTCCACGCTAGGCCCGGGTGGGGTCCTGGGCACGAAATTCGCGTGGCCGGATTACGGCCCCAAGCTTCGAGACGTTTACCTCACACAGGAAAAAGAAGCTTATTGGAAGAAATGGATATCCCTCTACAACAAGAAGATGCTTTCGCGTGGCGTGTTTAGAAACCTGTATGTTTACGGCTACGATGTGCCGGAAGCATACGCGATTGAGAAAGATGACGGGATGTATTACGCATTTTTTGCGCCGCAATCAGCCGATAGGAAAACTTCTAAAGCCGCCCCTTGGTCTGGCGAGATTGAATTGCGCGGGCTTGCGCCGGGAAAATATCACGTCACTGACTACGTCAATAACCTGGATCTCGGATTCGTCACCGCGCCGAACGCGCGCTTGACGACATCTTTCTCCGATACGCTTTTGTTGGAAGTGAACCGGCAATAGCCGTTTCAGCGCGAGGCTTGCAGCCATTCATCCCGCGGCGTGCTTCCGGAAGAATTCCGCCATCTCAATTGGTTCGCGATACGCTTCGGTTCCGCCAGCGCGTTGCGTCGAATAAGCCCCAGCGAGATTCGCGTATTTGAGGCATTCCTCGATACTCGCGCCCAGCAAGTATTGATGAACGAACCCCGCATCGAAGCTATCTCCGGCGCCTACTGTGTCAACCGCCTTCACGTGGAGGCCCACACAACGCCATTCCTTTGCACCCTTTCGCGCCACTGCGCCCTCCGAACCTAGCTTCACGACGAGCATTCCCACACGCTCGCTCAAATCGGCGATCGCTCGTGCCAAATCGTCGGTCCGGGCAATCAACTTTGCCTCGCGCTCGTTGGGCAGAAAAATATCCACGTGACGCAGAACTTGACGGACGTCATCGCCCCACATTCCTTCCGGATCGTCGTTCGTGTCCAGGGATGTGGTCAGCCCTCGTTTTCGCGCCTCGCAAAAGAGGTCGGCAATCTTTGGCCGAAGGGACTCTTGAAGGAAGTACGACGAGATGTGCAGATGCCGAGCCGAGAAAATGTAGTCGAGATCCAAATCCTCATAACACAACTCAAACATCGTGCCGGGATAAGTCAGGATGACTCTTTCTTTCGGTTGCGTAAGTATCACAGTTAGCCCGGTCGCTGTGGTTCCCGTCGCTTGCAGTACGTGAGTTACATCCACGCCGCCACTCGAAAGCCAACCGACCGCCATATTGCCAAACGAATCATCGCCAATCTTGGAGACGATGCCCACGCGCACGCCCAGCACGGATAAATTGTGCGCAAAAATCGCCGACGAACTTCCCAGCGTGAGCCGAAATCCTTCGATCAGTGTTTCATGTTCAGGTTGCAGATTTTTCGGAAGGCCGTAGAGAATTAAATCTGGATTGATCTCGCCTACAACGCAAACATCAATGCGTGCCACGGCGGGAATCTCCGTCTGCGCTATCGCCTTCCAGCATCACGACCCTGCTGAGGTTGCGCGGGTTGTCAGGGTCAAGGCCTTTTCGCATGCCAGTGTGAAAGCCGAGAAGTTGCCCGGGGATCACCGCTGCCGCAGCTCGAGCCGCCTCGGGAACGCGAAGCGAAAGTTCAATCAGGTAGTCGCTGGATTCACGTACTGCCGCGTTTGCTTCGTTCGTGACCACGAGAGTGGTGGCGCCCAACTCCTTGATCTCTTGCAGCACGGAAACTTCCGATTCGAAGCCGCTCTCGCTCAGAAAAAAAGTTACCAGCGTCTCGGGGCTCACGATTGCCTTGGGCCCGTGCCTGAATTCGAGCGTGTGAAAGCACTGCGCGTAAGAACACGACATCTCCGTCACCTTCAGCATCGCCTCCTGCGCAACGCCGTGAAACGGCCCCTGCCCCAGGAAAACGTAATCCGCAAATTCACGCGTTTTCGTCAGCCCGCGAATTGTCGAATCGATTTCTCCAATGCGCGGCGCCATCTCACCGGCAAGTGCGTGAATTCCACTCACCACTTCCGTCCGCCCACTGCTTTCGGCTGCAAGCAGTTGCAAGGTGAGCATCATGGACGTAAATGACCGCGTCATCACTGTGCTTTTCTCATCAGCTTGCGCGAGCACGATCGTTTGCCTCGCCACATCTGCAATCGGCGCTCCCTTTTCGCATGTGATCGCGAGCGCGGCTGTACGATTCTCTTGCATTAGATAGTTTCCAACCTGAATGATTTCAGACGTTCGGCCGGAGCGAGAGATCAATATTGGCCTGCAAACGCGCGGCAAAAGTTTGGGGAACAGCAGAATCTCGGAAGCAGGAATGGCTCGCGCTGCTTCGTCCGTAAGCAACGACCACGTTGCCGCCGCGATCAAAGCGAGGTAGTAGCTCGATCCGCATCCCACAAATATCCATTCTTCTTCTTCGGACGAATACGAATCGCGCAGCTTGCCAAGCTCTGCCTTCGAGTCAAGCGCCGCAAGACACTTCTTCCATGTCTCCGGCTCGGACAGGATTTCCGACAGCGTGTTCGCGCCCGCTTTTTGTGTGGATTCTGTCAATTCCTTCTCCCCATCATGGGATCCTTACGTCACCACCACTCGAACGCCGGCCTCTCGCAGCGCGCGCAAGTCCTTCGACGAAATGTTGCTGTCGGTGATGGCATGGTGCACCGAAGAGGTTGGCGCGATCAGCGATAGACTCCGTTTGCCGAACTTACTCGAATCGCACACTACCACGGTGGTCTTGGCGCTCTCGATCATCGCGCGGTTCACTCGCGCCTCAAGCTGGTTCGGCGTCGTCAGCCCGTACGCCACGTCGAAGCCGTCCACGGCCAGGAAGAGCAAGTCCGCGCTCACATGGCGAAGCGAATCTTCGGCCAGTGGTCCGACAAGTGAAAATGAATTCTTCCGCAACGCGCCCCCGGTGAGGATTACCTCGACGTCCGTTCCCGCCAGTTCCGCCGCGATATTCACGGCATTGGTAATGACCGTGAGATTTCGAACATTTCGCGTGGCGCGCGCAACGGCTGTGCTGGTTGTCCCGGAGTCGAGGATAATCACGTGCCCGGGCCGCACCAGCCGCGCCGCCGCCAACGCGATCCGCATTTTTTCCCTGCGGTGGCGCCGCTCTTTTTCATGCAGCGTGGGATCTCGCAGAGCTGCCGCATCCACGGGGAGTGCGCCGCCATGGGCGCGGTGAATCAGTCCCTTTTGGTGGAGCTGCTCCAAATCTTTGCGAATCGTTATTAGGGAGGTCGAGAAACGGCGCCCGAGGTCTTTTACCATCGCGCGCCCGTCGCGTTGCACCAACTCGACAATCTTCCGCTGGCGCTCTTCGCTCAGCATGAAATCCCATTTCGAGGCATGTTTCGTTTTATTTCTTTTCCTTATTCTTTGCAGCGTGTGGTAGCTTGACACAAATGCGCTTTCAGGACAAGGCCTCATGATTCGTCCGCCAATCGTTTGCGTGAGTGCAAACCCCGCACTGGATCGCCGCCTTCGATTTGATTCGCTCGCCGTCGGCCGCGTAAACCGAGCGAAGTCAGTTCAAGCATTCCCAGGAGGAAAGGCGGCTCACGTCGCCATGACGGCGCATGCTCTTGGTGCCCGGGCTGTCTGGCTTGGTTTTCTCGGTGGTGCGGTTGGCGATGAAGTCGCCGTACAATTGCGCGAGCTGGAAATCGAAATCGTTCGCATTCGCACTGAAAAATCCACGCGAATGAATCTGGAGCTCATTGATGCGTCGTCGAAAATTACGGAAGTCCTCGAACCAGGTAAGCCTGTAGCACGAACGGAATTGCGCGCCATGTTGCACGCACTTGCGGCCGGCCTGCGGAACAAGTGGCGGCGCGCCCCGGTTGTAATCTCGGGTAGTCTCCCGCGCGATGTTTCCGCCGCCTTTTACCGTTCGCTCATCGCGCTGGCTGAATCGATGGGCTCACGCGTCTTTCTCGATACAAGCGGCGACGCCCTCCGCCACAGTCTTGCTTCGCATCCCTCGTTCGTGAAGCCGAACCTGGAAGAAGTTGAGGCGCTGCTCGGTCAGAAACTGGGAACTCAATCTGCGATTGTGGAAGCAGCGCGTGAATTGATCGACCGAGGAGCTCGCAGCGTCGCCATATCGCTGGGCGCGAAAGGACTTCTTTGGTTTGAGCGCAAAAATGGATCTGTCTGGTTCGCCCGTCCTTCGCGTTTGACGCCGGTTTCGACGGTAGGGTGCGGAGACGCAACCGTCGCAGGTTTTGCATTTGCTGCAGCGAAAGGCTTGGATGGCGAAGCGACGATCCGCCTCGCCACCGCGTGCGGCGCGGCAAACTGTCTAGCCGAAATTCCTGGCAGGGTCTCTTTCAGGGACGTGAAATCGTTGATGCCGCGAATTAATGTACGTCGAATCCATTCCGCCTAGTTGAAGGCCGCCCTCCGATGCCTTCTTGCGCTGTAAGAAGCAATTTGGAGGGACTCCTGACGACACGCGGCGGCTTCGCCGTTGGCAGACGATCGCCTCACAGATTCATATCCAGATGTGCTCTTGAATTGGTCGGGGCGAGTGGATTTGAACCACCGGCCTCCTGGTCCCGAACCAGATTCCAGAGACCTTTGAAATCTATGGATTCTTGTCGATTCTAAGTAATTGTTGTTGAAGCTTTTAGGGCGAGCTCGTGGAAGCCTGTTGAGTCCTGTTGAAGTCGAGTGCTTTGGCAGCTACAAATTTATTTACACTTCCGAAACCGTCGATCAAACAACCATTTTGAGCTCTGCCGAAGGACAGCCGCTTAAGCGTTGGCGCACTTTGGTGCACAGGTGGTTCCGCGCACAACGAGCTCGGGAGCAACAATAACTTCCTTAATCTTCGAGCGCGTCGAAGTTGCACGGACGATTCGCAGCAAGGTCTCGGCGGCGATTGTTCCCATTTTTCGAAGGGGCTGACGGACAGTGGTTAACCCGGGGCTTTGATAAGCAGCGCTTTGAATATCGTCGAAACCAACCACAGAGACATCTTCAGGCACACGGAGTCCCGATTCGCGAAGCGCTCGAATCGCTCCCATCGCGGAAATATCATTGAATGCAAAAATCGCTGTGAACGGTTGATGCGACTTGAGCAGCGTAGCTGTCACCTCATATCCAAGCTGCGGCGAGGCAGAATAGCCTTCCATCTGGATCGTGAGTTTCGGCGAGACGGAAATTCGAAGTTTTGCGCTGACGTCGAGAATAGCGTTCCAGCGTACTTCGGTGTCTGAACTGAACGTTTGCCCCTTGATGAAGGCAATCTGGCGATGCCCCAACTGCACGAGGTGATTGAGCGCGAGTTCGGCCGCGATTTGATGATCCAAGACGACGTTGATCACGCCAGCCGCTTCGTTATGCCCGGAGACCGTAACAACGGGAACACGGAGTTTGTGGCGCCATGGCGTGTCCACAGCGATAATTCCATCCACGGCGCGGTCGAGAAACAACTTCGGGTACTCGTCAATCAGGTCCGCGCGATGCCGGTGACTGGCGACAAAATAGAAGTAGCCCTCCTGCAACAGGTAGTCTTCAATCCCGCTGAGGACGCCTGTAGCATAACCATCGCTGACCTCTGAAACCATAACGCCGATCGTCATACTGCGTTGGGTGCGGAGCGAACGGGCGAAAAAATTAGGGCGATAATTAAACTTGCGAGCCGCGGAGTGAATTAAATCTTTCGTTTCCTGGCAGATGGTTTCAGCAACAGCCGCGCGATTGATTACGACAGAAACAGTTGCAGGCGAGAGCCCAAGGTGTTCCGCTAATTCCTTGAGGCTGATTGACCCTCGCTTTGAGTGCGGCTGCCGAATCCGGGCCTTTTTCTTGGGTGACACGGCTGGAAGTCTCCCACAATCCAATATGTGCGGCAAGGCATTCAGGCGAGAAAGCTCTTGACCGGTGCAAGCGCGCCGTGCTATCAAAATGAACGGGTGGTGGGCTAAATCGATTTAGTGTCGGTTTAGAAGTCCAGTTTCGCCAAGCTTCTGGACAATTCGTGAAGTGAGAATCGCCCTCCACGATGAGGAGCGTCATATGAATTCTAGCGACAGGCTTGTCCGCACCACTCTGCATTCCAATTCTGCAATCCGTTTAGTCTTGCTCTTTTTTTGCGCATTGTTGTGGACCACTGTGGCTCAAGCTCAGTTTCGCGCATCTCTTCGTGGCACCGTAACTGACGCACAGGGCGGAGCGGTTGCCAACGCTACGGTAACCCTGACAAACAAAGATACAAATCTTAAGTCGGTCTCGACCTCCGACGCCGACGGCATCTACCAATTCAACGCGCTGCCGCCGGCCCCCTATCAGCTCACTGTGGAGAAGACCGGTTTCAAGAAGAGGCAGCTGGAGCACGTTGAGATTATCCCCGAGCAGCCCAATTCGCTCGACCTTCAACTTGAGGTGGGCGACATTCAGCAGACCGTAACGGTGTCCGATACAACCCAGGCGTTGGATACGGAAACAGCCAATATCAGTGGCACCGTCACTAGCAACCAGATCCAGAACATGCCTTCGTTTGGACGAGATGTCTTTCAACTGATCCAGTTGGCACCAGGCGTTTTCGGCGATGGCGCGCAGGGAGGAGGCGGTGGCGGAGAGAATCTTCCCGGTACACAGGGCCCTGGTGGAACCGGGGGCAGCAATGGCATTTTCCAAACGGAAAACGGCCCACAGGCCTTGGCGGGCGGGCAGCAGTACGAGAACAACAGCATTTCGATTGACGGTATCAGCACCTCCAGCGCCGTCTGGGGCGGGACCACGGTCATAACGCCGTCCGAAGACTCTGTTGAAAGCGTAAAAGTTCTCTCCAATGGCTATGACGCCGAGAATGGACGTTTTAGTGGCGCTCAGATTCAGGTTACTTCCAAAAGCGGGAGCAACCAATATCATGGCAGCGCCTTCTTTACGGCTCACCGCCCGGGCTTGGACGCTTTTCAGCGGTTCAATGGCCAACATAATAGTCTCTTGAGAGATGACAGCTTTTTTGACCAGTTCGGCGGTACCGTCGGTGGCCCAATCTGGAAGAATAAGATCTTCGCCTTTTTCGACTATGAGACAGTTCGCAGCCCCAAGTCCCAGCCGAGCACAGGCAATGGATGGTACGATACGCCTTCCTTCGACGGCTCGGCACCTGCCGGGAGCATCGCTGCGACGTACCTCTCCTTCCCTGGTTCTGCAGTTGTCAGCTCGGGCATTAATCCTTCCACCTGCGTTGATGCCGGCCTCACGGAAGGGGTAAACTGCGCGACGATTCCCGGCCAGGGCCTGGATATCGGCTCGCCTTTGACGTCGGGCTTGGGTCAACAGGATCCCAATTGGACTAGTCCTACGAATCCAGGATTGGGCAACGGCTTGGACGGTGTGGCGGACATCGCGAACTACATAACCACTAGCACGAGCACTTATTCAAAGGCTCAGTACAATGGCCGTCTCGATGCGGAAGCCACCGCTAACGATCACATTAGCTTTGCCATCTATTGGGTTCCGCAATCAACTAGTTTCCTGAATGGCGCCGCGCGCGATTACAACTTCTTCCACCATTCGCAAATTAATGACGCGTTCTCGGCAATTTGGAACCACACCTTTTCGCCCACACTCCTCAACGAATTCCGTGTGAACGCCGCCGGATGGCGTTGGAATGAAGTCAATTCCAACCCGCAATCGCCGGTCGGGCTTCCCTCGGACTCCATTGGTCAAATCGGTAGCATTAACCCGGAAGGCTTTGGGCCAAGTGTTGGCAGCATCCTGAACCAGTGGACTTACAGCTACAAAGATGTGGCCACCAAGATTCTCGGGCGCCACACGATTAAGTTTGGCGGCGAAGTGACGCGCTTGTTTTACCTGAACGAATGCGCTGGTTGCGGCGTACCCAACTACAACTTTTTCAATATGTGGGATTTCCTCAACGATGCACCCCGCCAGGAAGGGGGGGGGTTTAATCCCATCACGGGGATACCGACAACCCAACGGCAGGATGACCGCACAGATATCTGGGGCTTTTTTGCTCAGGATGACTTCAAGCTCCGCAGAAACCTCACGATCAACTTTGGATTGCGTTGGTCCTACTTTGGTCCGCTTTCCTCCAAACAGGGCAATATGCTTGCGGCTATCCCTGGCGCGGGATCGGATTTCCTCACGGGTCTGACCATTCAAAACAGGAATTCCTGGAATGCGCAGAAGAATAACCTCGGCCCCCAGATCGGTTTCGCATGGAGTCCGAGCCGGTTCAACGACAAACTTGTGGTTCGCGGCGGTTACGGCCTGAACTACAACCAGGAAGAGATCGCCATCTCAGCCAACATTCAGGGAAACCCGGGTTTGATTACGTTTCCCTCGCTTAGCCAATCCACGCCCGATCCCACAAGTTGCGCGCAGCCTCTGCCGAACTGTGGAATTGTCTATGCCGTTTCTGCGAATGTTCACTCTCTTAACGACTATCCCTCGAACCTGTACACGATTGCGAGCTTTGGTCCGAATGGATTGCCTACGACCGGTTCGGTTGGCGTCAGCATCTTCCCCACGAATCTCCCAACCATGCGTGTCCATCACTTCTCGTTGGACACTCAATACGATCTGGGGCATCAGTGGATAGCATCGCTCGGATACGAGGGAAGCTTGTCTCGTGATATTTATTTCCACGAGAATCCGCTCGCTGTGCCGGCGACTTTGGGTTACGCGCAGAACCCGCAGATCGGTGTCGGCGACTACTGGGGCGTTATGGGCCGCGGAAACTACAATGCGATGCTCGCTGAATTGAAGCATCAGTTCTCGCGCCAATTCATGGCCGATGCTCAATTCGCCTGGTCCAAGAGTATGGACAACAGTTCTGCTCCCTACTCGGAACAGGACTATCCGTATAATCTTGGTCTGAATTACGGACGCTCTGACTACAACGTTGGCAAGGCATTCAAACTCTTCGGCATGTGGCAGCCGGTATTCTTCCACGGCGACAGGGCTTGGGTGGAGAAGATCGCTGGTGGCTGGTCGCTCAGCGGCATCCTCAACGTTCATTCCGGATTCCCTTGGTATCCTACCGTGAGCGTTGTGGGCGGAAACCTGTATTGCGGAAACTGCAACTATTCGCAACTGCTCCCGGCCGCCTACCTCGGTGGCGCGGGTACCAGCACGAGCAACGACCAATTCAAGACTGGTTCGAACTATCCCAATGGTGGGGCCGCATATTTCTCAACGCCAACCTACACCGCCTATACAGGGACCGACTCCGGAACGGCGCTTCCTCAATCCCCAGGCGTCCGTCGCAATTCTCTCACGGGCCCCGGATACAGGGACTTGGATTTGACACTCGCCAAGGCCTTTGGACTGCCACACATGCCGGTACTTGGTGAAAATGCCAAGATTGAGTTCCGTATTGATGCGTACAACGTGTTCAACAATCTGAACTTCAATCCCACCAGCATCTCGAACAATATAGCAAACTCAAACTTCGGCGAGGCTACATCTGCTCTTGCTGGTCGGGTCGTCACTTTGGGAGCACGGTTCAATTTCTAAGTTTGGAACCTGAGACAGCCAAACGACGGGAGTGGAGTGGCAGGATCCCTCCCGTCGTATTTTTAACCATGAGGTTCCGGAAAATGAAGCGCGCGGCTCTATTCGTTTCTCCACTCTTACTGTTTGCATACTTTGCATTTCCAACGGCGACTCTGCCCCAGCAATCGAATTCAACTGAAGAGATAAAGATAGACCTGCACGGCAGTTCCCGTCCCTTCCCTCATTTCTGGGAGGAAATGTTCGGATCAGGTCGAGCGATCCTCAGTCTTCGCGAAAGCTATCGGGACGACCTGCGCGAGGTAGAGAAAGCCACAGGATTCAAGTACGTCCGCTTCCACGCGATCTTTCACGATGAAGTCGGCGTGTACGACGAAGACGTCTCCGGCAATCCAATTTATAATTTTTCCTACGTGGATCAGATTTACGATGGCTTGCTCAAAAACGGCGTCCGTCCGTTCGTCGAATTGAGCTTCATGCCGAAGAAACTTGCGTCTGCGGACACCCGGCAGTCGTTCTGGTACAGGCCAATTGTCGCTCCTCCCAAAGACTATTCCCGCTGGGGAGAGCTCGTCCGTCAGTTCGCAAAGCACTTGGTCGATCGCTATGGAATAGACGAAGTCTCTCAATGGTATTTCGAGGTTTGGAATGAGCCGAACCTCGATTTTTGGGCCGGGGACCCAAGGGAACAAACCTACTATCAACTCTATGCAGCGGCAGCCCAAGCCATAAAGGGTATCAGTCCGAAATTGCGTGTGGGTGGTCCGGCCACCGCGCAGGCCGCCTGGGTGGATCGGTTCATCAAGGAAACTACGGAACATCATGTCCCCGTTGATTTCGTTTCCACTCATGTTTATGGCAACGACGCCGCGCAGGATGTCTTTGGGACCAGCGAAGTGATCCCGCGCACGCAAATGGTTTGCCGCGCCGTCGCGAAAGTTCATGACCAAATAAAATCCTCCTCGCGCCCCGATCTTCCGCTCATCTGGAGCGAATTCAATGCCAGCTACAAGAACGAGCCAGATGTGACAGATACGGAATTCATGGGCCCTTGGCTTGCTGACACGATTCAGCAATGCGACGGCATTGTGGACATGATGAGCTACTGGACGTTTTCGGATGTATTTGAGGAGCAGGGAGTGGTGAAGACTCCATTTTATGGTGGGTTCGGTCTGATGGCTGAAGATGGTCTTCCCAAGCCTGCTTTCAATGCTTTCAAGCTGCTTCACCGATTGGGCGATACCAGGATTCCGACGGATGCGAAAGACGTTTTGGTTACGCGCCGGCCAGATGGCTCGCTTGCGATCGCAACCTGGAATCTTTCGTTGCCAGAGGAAAAAGGGGAGGAAAAGGACATCGCGCTGCAATTGACGGGATTAACCGGCACGCCGAAGGCCACGCTGGAACTGGTGGATGCCGATCACGGCTCTTTACGAAAGGCCTATGCCGCGATGGGGAATCCGGTTAATCCGACTCAGGCGCAGATTCAATCGCTTCGAAAAGCAGCGGAACTCGCCGCGCCAGTCCCGTTACAAATTCGCGAGGGGCGCATCGAGTTGCACCTTGCCCCGAAAGCGCTCGCTCTGATCGAAATTCGCTGATTCGAGTGGCTGGTAGGGAAGATCGAAGTTTTGGTCGCGCCGCACATGCGCCGAGGGTTTTGAAGAAGGCTTATCCTTCATCATCGAGTCGGGTTTGAATCCAGCGCGCTCCATTCCGCGGCGCATTTCTTCGTTCTTCATAAATGTTTCCCAGACGAAGCCCGACCGCAGGTTCTCCGCCATCAAGAGAGAAATTCCAAGATCGATTCCGATCACGTCTGGATCATACCAATTTGTTAGTGGGTTAAAGGCGTCCACGAACCCGTAACGATTCCACCCGCGCTCGCCGTAATTCTCCCGAATATTTCGTAAAACGCGCAACGACTCGTCAGGCAGAAACGGCAGAGATCCCGCTGCAGCGCAGGGCACAACGCTTCCGTCAATCGGCCCCATTGTTGGAGGGCCGCCCCAGGCGACGTACCCGTTCGCTGAATCGGAGGATGATATTCCCCAGAGCTCGCTATCGTAGTCATGAAAGCGTGGTGAAAGATCCAGGCAGAACAGTCGATGTGCCTGAGTGGCAAGAATGGAATTTTCAAAATAGTTAGCGTAGCGGTCATGCTTTCCGCGAAAATCGAACCAGGCCTGCGAATATTGGTGCACGAAAATTGGGGCAGGTGAGCCGATGTAGTGCAGGTGATAGTAGTCGAACTCCGGCCGCTTCCAGGCTTCCCAGGTCTCCGCTGGCAAAGGATGTGTCGGCGATCCGAGCCCGAGCAAATAGATCATCATAAGCTCGCAATAGATATCCCATCGCGCCGTCAGGAATCCACTTTCAGGCTTCCAGCCCATCGAGAGCGTCTTGCCGCCATTCAGAAACCATGGCCAGTCGGCTCGTTCGTAGATTTGCGAGGCGAGCTTGCTGATTTCATCATCCTGGAAAAACGCACGGCATGTGAGAACTCCACAGAAGAGCAGTGCGGTATCGATCGAAGAAAGTTCGCATTTCCACGCGCGTTCACCCGTGCGGAAGTTCACAAAGTGATAGTAGAAACCGTGGTGCGTCTCCATTTGCTGCGCTAAGAAGCGAAGTGTCGTGAGCGCCCGGTCGCGTGCCTTGGCTTTCTCCAGGTATCCACGCTCGCTTGCAATGCAGAGGGCAGTAAGGCCGAAGCCGGTGGCGGCAATGCTTGCAACTTCGCGCGAATCGGGACCGCTCGCAAGACTGCGGTCCTTCACCAATCCGGTTGCGGGGTTCGCTTGTTCCCAAAAAAAGAGCAAAGCGGCGCGTTGCATCTCGTCGAGAAGAGCTTCGTCGCCGGCGGAAATCGCGTGCGGACGGGGCGTCGCAAATGATCCCCATAGCGCGCCTGGCAGTTTTAGCGGTGCGGCGGCGGTCGAAAATCCAGCGACAACCCCAGCGCGAAAAATATCTTGGAGTATTTCGCGGCGAGAGAATTTTCGCATGGCAGGCGGACGCCTCCGATTTCTAGGAAGAGTCATTTCCTTCCGCAACATTCGAGATCAATTCTATCATTGACACTTCTGATCTGGACCAAAACTCCAATCTACGAGGGCTTGAACCAGGCGCCGGTCGCTGCTATCGTTGATAATCATCGCATTCGTTTGATTTGGAAATTGTTCATGTCGAACCTTGACATTCACTCCATACTTGACCGAATCGGAATCGTTCCCGATCATTCGCGCGTAGTTCCTGCTCCCGACGTCCCATGTCCGCCCAAGCCTTCCAACTAGCATAAGTGAAGGATGAAACACACCACTCAGCTCACAAACACCTTGCTTGCACTCTTGTTGTGCGCGACTGTGAATCCCGGCCAGCAATCCTTCCCCGTGACATCCACTGTGAATGAATCTTCCATCGCAGGAAGGCCCGTCGCGCTGGATGCGGAAGGGAAGCTTTTGCCCTGGCCCATGCCGAACGACACAGGCTATTCCTACTCCGCATATTTTCTTTCGCAGTGGACAATCGTGTGGGACCAGTACAATCGCCAGAGGCTGCCATATTATTTCTGTTGCTTCGATTTTGACCGCACTACGTTTGAGTTGAAGCCGGACAAGAACTGGGCCAACTCCACCGGTTATTTGCGCGCCATGATGGAAGGGTTCGTCGATCGACTCTATCCCTATACTGGCGACCCTCACACAGTGGAATTCCTGCGAAATTTCGCCGACTACGAACTCGAAAACGGCCTTACGCCTGAAGGTTATGCATGGGCTCGGGTGCCATATCCCTCCGCGAATCCCGGCAGCCGCAGTTACACGGGCTGGAGCAATCACGGAGAAGACTACGTGGAGCCCCACGTCGTGGGTGAAGATGGCTACGCTTACTTGCGGCTCTACGAGCTGACGGGAAACACGAAATATCTGCTCGAAGCGATTCGGTGCGCCGACGCTCTCGTCAAAAATTTCAAGGCTGGCGATGAACGCAATTCTCCCTGGCCGTACCGATGTTTCGCACGCGACGGCGGTTTGAACGGCGGAAAGGGGATGTTCCCATATTCCGCGAATGTGGCGGAGCCGATCATGCTATTCGACGAGCTCATGCGGTTGGGACAAGGCGATGTTGCGGCCTACACGAGGGTTCGCGAAGGGGCCTGGGCGTGGCTGATGAAATATCCAATGCAGAACAATGTGTGGGTGGGATATTTCGAGGATGTGCAGGCCAGCATGGAAAGTATGAACCAGGTCATCCCTCTGGAATTTGCGCGCTACGTCCTTCTGCATCCTGAGAAGGACCCTGCGTGGCGCGAGCATTCGCGGCAACTGATCGAGTGGGTGAAGACCACACCGAAGTGGCCAAAATATATCGTTCACGGCGCGACCATCACCACCGAGCAAGGGGACGGCAAGACATTCTGTTGCAATCTTCCCAACCAGTGCTGCGATAGCCATAGCGCCAGACTTGCCGCCGTCGAAGCGCTTTATTATGCAAAGACGGGTAACGACGCATATAAGCAAGCTGCTTATAGGACATATAACTGGGTAACATACTTTCAAGGTCTGCCGGCAGCAGCTCACGCTCCTTTCAGCAATCAATGGTGGTTCACGGATGAATTTGCAGACGGGCCACGCCGAATGATGGACGCATTCTGGGCGGTTCCGGAATGGGCGCCCGGCGATGAATCGCATTTCCTGGGTTCGCTCTCGGTGGTCACCAAAATCGCTTATGGCGCCGGTTCTGTCACTTATTCCACGTTTGATGGTGAATCCACCGATGTGTTGCGCCTGGACTTTATTCCAGCTTCCGTAAGCGTCGGAGGAAGGCCAATCCGCCGCAATAAGGATCTCGCTCAGCAGGGATACACCTTTGACGAGTCAACGCACGTACTTTCAATTCGTCACAACACCTCGAGAGACGTGGACATTCAAGGAAGCAGCGACCGACTCCCACTTTCTCACATCACATTCGACGACCCTCACCTCCCGGCCGGGACGCCGTTACTTGGCCAGTATCCCACCGGCGTTGTGGATTGGGGCCGCGGTGAATGGAAGATTGGGACGCCGTGCGGAAAATTCGGGACATTTACGCTTGTCTTGTCTAATCAATCCGCGCGGCACGCGGAATTTCAATTCTACAGTCCGCGTATTTTTGCTGGTGTGGATGTTTACAACGACGGAGAGACGGACGCGACCATCTTGTTTCGCTCGCCGGAGACGCACGAAGCATCTTTCACAATCCATCCAAAAGAGCTTCGGCGCGTTAGAACCCAATGGCAAGACGCGAGTTCCCGCGTGAACTTCGACATCACGAACGGTCAAGCGATCCGCTTTGACAATCTCGCCTACGCGCACCCGTAAGACCTTGTCCCTCGCCAAAACTCCGAGCGGCGGAAGAATCAATAACTTGCAGCCGCGTCCCGAAACTCGATCTGTTATAACTTCGGGACACGTTCAACCTGTTTTTGCTCTCGTTGGAGACATTTGTTCGTGCCTTTCGGAGCTGTAGTTGTCCCTATGAAAAACTCGGCTCTCGTTGATCAGGTTGAATTTAAGCCGCCGGCGCGATAGGTTGCTCAGGCCATGATCACAACCATCGCAGCCCCTCGAGTCGGACTTGGTGTTCGCTTGCCCTGTTCGCGTCATTGAGTGTAATCACCAGTTATTTTCCCGCCAAATTCAATAATCTCGGCTTATCGTAGATGACGTGTTTGGTGCCAAACCGGAACGAATCAGATTTTTGGAAGGGGCACATTGGAAGAAATGGTCGGGGCGAGTGGATTTGAACCGTCGGCCTTCTGGTTCTGAACCAGATTCCAGAGCTTATTGAAATCCATGGATTCTTGTCGATTCTAAGTGACGGGTGTTGAAGTGTTTATGGCCAGCTTGTTGAAGTCTGTTGAATTTTGTTGAAACAGGGTGCTCTCGCAGCTACAAATTTATCTACAGTTGAAAATCACCTTTCTGCCCGATCAAATTTTAAGCCGCATCGTTAATCACCACAATCTGCTGACATCGCGTGTTAAAGTCAAATTCTACGATCACTATTGTCGGCTCCTTTCTTTCGAGCCTGGATTGTGTCCAGCTTCCAAGTTTACATTGGGAACTTTAAGTCCTATTAACCCCCTGCCGACGGCTCTCTTGCCTAGGGCCTCTTGTTTTTTTCGTCCCAGAGCTTTGGTTCCCACAATTCGACTTTATTTCCTTCGGGGTCCATTATCCAAGCAAATTTCCCGTTCTCGTGGGATTCGGGCCCCTTCAAGATTTCAACGCCGCCATTCTTCAGTTGAGCGATCATTTCGTCCATATTGTCGATTCGATAGTTAATCATGAAGCTCGATTCGCTCGGGCTGAACCATTTTGTGGCCGGATCTGCGACAAGCCATGCCGTGACACCCTTATCCTCTGCTTTGTCCTCGGTCCACTCAAGGCCGCAGCCTCCCCAGTCATCCAGCTTGATGCCGAGATGTTTCTTGTACCATTCGCGAAGAGCCTTCTCGTCGGTTTTCGCTTTGAAGAATACGCCGCCAATTCCAGTGATTCGGGCCATTTTTCCTCTCTATTAAATAAATTTCTGTCCGGTGACAGGAGTACAGAGCTTCCCTTCCAAATTGTCCCAATCGCAGAGACTACTCTGATTCATGAATACTTCAAGCTTCGCAGCGCGAGGACTCGCAGCGCCTCACGCCATCGCGGCAGTCTGCGCCGAATCCGGCCGCGCCTTTTTTCTGAGAACGGCTGCCGAGATCAACGTGATCAGCAAGCCAATCGGGAACGGCTCAATGAACGTCATCATTACATTGTAAAGCGGATTCGCGTACATCACTTTCATCCGCTGAATCTCATCGATTTTCGCCTGCACCTCTTGCGCGCTGGCGCCGGACGCCTGCGCCTTGGAAATCATGGACGCTGAATACGTATCCATGAAGTCCGGAAAGACCGTGTGGTACAGCACTTCCCACGTCGCCACATAGAACATGCACGAAATCAGGGTGATGCAGAGCCCAATACCAAACGCCTTCCCGAAGGAGATATGGCCGTCCGCGACGTTATCGCGATACGAGCGGATGCCGAAAAACACCAGGAGGAACGAGAGCACAATTGAGGTGTACCCGAGAATCAGGGCCCTGTCGTTTCCTATCCGGTGGAGAAACGGAACCGTGCAAAGCATCAGCACCGACGAAATAACGCCGGAAATCAACCCGAACGTGAGGATTGTCTTCTTCACTTTTGTATTCTCCGATATTTGAAGATTGACGACCCGCGCAATTTAGCGGCAGCGTGCGGACTTGTCGTCATCCTTTCGGGTGATTTTGACCCGGAAGGCCAGAAATCATGCTTTGGAGTGAACCGACCGGCATCGAATGCAGTCCTCTGGACATAGTATTCATGGTATCAATCCGAATTCCTTGCCCAATTGCACGGCTTGCGTCCGGCGCCTGGCGCCAAGTTTATCGAAAACGCGGCTGGAGTGGGTTTTTACCGTGTTCTCGCTCACAAAAAGCTTTTCGGCGATTTCGCGATTGCTCATGCCTTTGGCGATCAGTTCCAGAGTTTCCAGTTCGCGAGGCGTGATTTCCAGCTCCTCTTGTTTTTGGGAGTTCACAGCAAACGGATTCCGGGCCGGAACAGGAACGCGCACTTCTTTCACTACAATCTGCTTCCGGGTGAGCCGGAGTCCTAGCCAGATGCCAAAAGCCGCGAAGGTGGCCGCCGTGAGCGCTCCATAGATCTCGATCGAATGCTCAACGACGAGGTAGCGGTACTCGGTCCATTTGAGCAGGGTGATCAGAAGTCCGCCCGCAAGGCCAAACAGTATGATGTGGCGCCACAGGCGCGCACTGTGGCTCTTGGCCGATCGCTCCCTGTCGGCAGACGTGCTTGGAGAATTCGCCGTCGATTGCATGACGCAACGCTATACCACAGAACGGCAGGATAGTCCTGAGCTGTGTTGGCTTGATATGTCTAGACCATTCAAGACATTCAGGAGCTGATTCTTATTCACGGCGGGGTTTCTGACCAACCCAACGCTTCGACCGGAGGAATCGCGCGTCTACAAAATTATCTTCAGCGGTGTGGATCAAATCCCAGGAGTCTCAGATAAATCATTCAAGAACAAGGTCGGGGCGAGTGGATCTGAACCACTGGCCTCCTTGTCACGAACCAGATTCCAAGCCTTATTGAAATCTATGGATTCTTGTTGATTCTAAGTGCCAGGTGTTGAAGCGTTTACGGCCAGCTTGTTGAAGTCTGTTGAAGCAGGGTGCTCTCGCAGCTACAAATTTATCTACACTACTGAAATGTCCTGAGCGCTCTCCCGTTTTGAATTCTGGTGAAGGACAACATTTAGATGTGAAGCAATCATCATGCATTTTGAATCGGACAGATTTTACAATTGCGAGACGAAATCGAGCTTGACATGGTGGGAGTGAAGTCTTATAGATGTGCGCAGCGCGGTTGTGTGGCTGGGGCAAACTAGGGGCGAATTCAAATTTCTCCGTGCAGCGGAGCCTTGCGTTTTCTGCTGCGCGTGCCTTCCTTCCTGTTCTTCCCCACTCCAGCTAAGTTGAATTTGAAAACTCCTCCTGGGGGTGAAACGTGAAACGGAATCATGCAATCCTCATTTGTGTATTCCTGTTTGCAGTCATCGCAACTCTTGCTGCGCCATTGTATGGGCAAAACGTGGGCTCGCTGGCAGGTCAGGTGACCGACCCGAGCGGATCCGCTGTGGCAGCTGCGACGGTGGAACTCACTAACACGGCGAATAATGGCACTCGAAGCACGAAAACAGACGATCAAGGATCCTATTATTTTTCGCAGCTCCCACCCGGAAATTACAAAGTGAAGGTGACGAAGGCGGGTTTCAAGGTCTCGCTTGAGGGTAGAGTGAGCGTGCTCGTCGCGACACCGACGCGTCTGGACTTTCATCTCGAGCTGGGCTCGATATCACAACAGGTGACGATCGAATCGGCCGCAGCGCCGACAATCAACACGCAAGATGCGACGGTGGGCAACACGTTCAACGAGGAACAGGTGATGGACTTGCCGATCCTGGCGCGGAACGTTGTTAACCTCCTAACGATCCAACCGGGCGTCGTGTTCACCGGAATGTCCGATACCGACAGATTGAACATGGGATCCATTTCTTCGCTCGACACGCGCGAAGGAGTGGTGGATGGAATTCGCGGCAATCAGACGGATGTGACGTTGGACGGCGTGGACTCCAATGATTGGCAGAACCAATCCGCGTTCACGAGCGCCCTGCCGGTGACGCTGGATTCCGTCGAGGAGTTCCGCGTCATCACAACCAACGCGAATGCAACGAGCGGGCTGACCGGCGGCGCACAAGTTCAAATGGCCACCAGGAGCGGCTCGGACGAATTTCATGGCGGTGCCTACTGGTACTACCGGACGACGGGAACTTCCGCTAATTCGTGGTTCAACAAACAATCTGATATCGAACGGCCAAAACTTCAGCGAAACCTTCCGGGCGCAACTTTGGGTGGTCCGATCAAGAAGGATCGCGCCTTTTTCTTCCTCAACAACGAGGAGCGCCGCGATTCGATCGGTGGAGTTGAACTCCAAACGGTTCCTTCCGATACACTCCGCGACGGCGTCTTGATCTACCAGTGCTTCCAAGGATCCAGTTGCGGTGGTGGACAAGTGCAGGGGCTTACAGCGATGCAGCCTGTATCTCCCGGCTATTTTGGGATTCCGTCGGTGTCACCCTCGGTATCCTCCTCAGGAGCGAACACCAGCGTGCAGAGCCTTGACCCTGCTGGGTTGGGAGTGAACGAGTCCATGGTTCCGTACATGAGCCTTTTCCCACATGGAAACGATCCATTCGTGGGGGACGACGCGAGTACGACAGGAATTGTGGCGAACTTTATCGGATACCGTTTCAACGCTCCCGAATACACCTACAACAACATTTACATCGCCAAAATTGATTACAACATCAGCGCCGACGGGCATCATGCAATTTTCTGGCGCGGGTCTTTGGAGGGACTCAGGACCGATCTGGTGGGCGCCCAGTTTCCGGGAGAGCCGGCTGCACAATCTTTGTTGAACAACAGCCGCGGATTCGTCGTTCAGTACCAGGGGCAGCTCAGCCCGACTCTTGTGGATACGGCGCGATACGGCTTTACGCGCCAGGGCATCGCACTTTCCGGAACCCAGGGGGCCTCGTTCGACGTCCGGGATTTCAGCGACGTGCAGAACTACGGCACTCGAGCCAATAGCCGTGTGGTTCCCGTACACGAGTTCAACGATGACTTGAGCATAACCAGAGGCGTTCACACATTTCAGGTAGGTGGCGTCCTTCGTCTTATCTCGAATCGCCGGGTCAACGAATCGGAATCGTTTGCCGCCTTCGACGTCAACGACGGCTTCGATGTGGGGGGAGCCGCTGCCTCGAATGAGGTTCTCGCCAATCCCAACCTTCCAATTCCGTCGAATGCTACGGCCATTACTCGCGCGTTCAATATGTTGACCGGTCCGATCTCGGAAGTGGACGCCACGTACTTTGGGAACCCGAGCACCGGTGCGATTGAACCCCAAGGATCGCCGGACGCCCGGACTTTCGCCGAACGCTCGTTCGAAGTTTACGCGCAGGATAGCTGGCGCGTGCGTTCAAATCTGACCGTCACGTTTGGGCTCCGCTATGGCTATGAGACCCCGGTGTGGGAGACCCACGGATTCGAGGTTGTCCCATCCTTTAAC
>Ga0265338_10003973_pt1 | contig 20356 bp, 17 predicted proteins | sample 42126metaG_FD_193579 | JGI IMG/M metagenome (GOLD analysis project Ga0265338, IMG submission 193579) | Rhizosphere microbial communities from Carex aquatilis grown in University of Washington, Seatle, WA, United States - 4-21-26 metaG | ecosystem: Host-associated > Plants > Roots > Rhizosphere...
ACCCGGCCGATGAATGGTTACACCGCGGGTTGGTGCTTTTGGTGATCGCCTGTCCTTGCGCGTTGGTCATCTCGACTCCGGTCACGATCGTTTGCGGGCTGCACGCGGCGGCGCGGCGCGGGATACTGATCAAAGGAGGACAGTTCCTGGAGCAGGCGGGCCGAATCGAATGCATTGCCTTCGACAAGACGGGCACGCTCACGACCGGCCGGCCCGAAGTGGTCGCGATCGTTCCCGCCCCCGGCCTTACCGAATTTGACGTGCTCGGCGCGGCCGCCGCGCTGGAAAGTCACAGCGAACACCCATTGGCCCAGGCGATTGTCGCTGCTGCCCGCCAACGTGGGATGACCTGGGACGAGCCCAGTGGCTTCGCGGCCACCCGCGGTTTTGGCGTCAAAGGGGAGTTGAATGGCACGACATGGCATGTCGGCAGTCCGCGGTACTTCATCAACTGCCGGTTGGCCGACGCTGATGCCGTGCGGACTTTCGTTCACGACGTGACGGCGGTGACGCCCACGACAGTGGCCCTGGTTGGAAACTCGGGAATCGTGGTCGGCGCCTTGTTGTTGGCCGATCCAGCGCGCGCTGATGCCTCCACGGCAATCGCCGAGTTGCGACGGTTGGGAGTGCGGCGGATGGTGCTCTTGACGGGCGACGCGGAAGCTGTCGCCGCCATCGTGTCCAAGGCGGTAGGGATCGACGCCTGGCGTGCCGATTTGTTGCCGGAAGACAAAGTCGACGAGGTACGGCGGCTGGCGACGGAACACCCACGACTGGCGATGGTCGGCGACGGCGTGAATGACGCTCCAGCGATGGCCGCCGCGTCGATTGGGATTTCATTGGGCACGCAGGCTAGCGATGCGGCGCTCGAAACGGCCGATGTCGCGGTACTTTCGTCGCACGTCGGCCGTCTGGCCGATCTGATTCGTCTGGGCCGTCGCACGCACCGCCTGCTGGCTCAGAACATCGCGCTGGCATTGTCCCTCAAACTCGGCGTGCTGGTACTTGCGGTGTTGGGGCCCGCCGAGTTGGCTCGGTTATGGCTTGCTGTCGCCGCTGATGTGGGTGCCAGCCTGCTGGTCATCGGCAACGGGATGCGGTTGCTGCGAGGCCCGTAGTGCCCGTTGCTATGCCCACCTGCACGCGGCCTCCGGCGCGGCGCGGGTTTCAATGGCCCGCCGCGCGCCAATCGCCCTCGACGAACGCCGAAAGCGACTGGTGGCGCTTCGATCGCCGCAGTTTTTTCATCGCCTGTTGTTCGATCTGCCTGGCACGCTCTCCTGAGACTCCGGTCAAGTCGCCAACCTCATCAAGCGTGCGAAAGGTGCCGTCGACAAGGCCGTAACGCAGCTCGAGAACCTCGCGTTCGCGCGGAGATAACTCTTCCAAGACCTCGGTCACAAGCGTCGTGAGTGTCGCCCGGTTGATGCTTTCGAGCGGGTCGTGCCCACGATGATCTTCCACGAAATCCCCGAGCGGGCCGGTGTGATCGAAGCCGGGCTCGTCGAGCGATAACGGCGTCGCGTTCATGCACAAAAGCGAGCACAATTCCAATTCCGGCATGTTCGCCGCAGTGGCCACGTGGGCAATGCTCGGCACTCGCCCGTGTTGCTCACGCAACTGCCGGGCGTGACGTTGCGAGGCCCGGAGCACTCCGACCTTCGTCGCGGGCATCCGGATGGTCCGTCCCTTGTCGGCCAAAGCGCGCGTGATCGCTTGCCTGATCCACCACAGGGCATAGGTCGAGAAACGAAATCCACGCGGCTCGAATTTTTCAGTCGCCACGAGCAGTCCGGCATTGCCTTCCTGGATCAAGTCCAGGAATCCAAGCCCGCGGTTTCTGTACCGCTTGGCGACCAAAACAACCAGCCGCAGGTTCGCCGAAGCGAGCCGTTGCTTCTGGCCGTCGTATTCCCGCTGCAAACGCGAGACACGGTCGAGGAACCGCTCCAAGTCGGCGGGCGTTTCCAAAGTCGATCGTTGCAACATCACCAGGCCTTCGCGTGGCCCGTCGCCGGTTTCGATGCCGCTGGAAGTAGCGCCCACTAACCGCTGACTCAAGGCGATTGAGCGTTGACCGATCTGAATAAGCTGCTGAAGGCGTGGTTCGAGCAGCTTGGGGCGCAACCTCAGCTCCGCGACTCGGTCCGCGGCCCATTTCCGGCGCCGCGCGATCCTGCGCCAGGCACGACAACGGAGGGGCTGGGGCGTCGACGCGGCCGCGGACGTTTCGAAATCGGCGCGGTTATGCCGCAACACGCGGCGGAGCATCGGCAATTCCGCGGCGATTCGGGTTCGGGCGTCGCATTTTGCAACGGTGTCGGTGTGCGACACCTCGAGCGTACGGTCCAAACGCAACCGGCCGTCACTCACCTTCGTGAGTAAATCAATTGCCGCATGCAGCATGAAGTCGGTCTCCACCAAGGCCCGGCGTAGTCGCCGCCGGGTGGCATCCAGTTCGGTGGCCGTTTGTCGCTCTTCCTCGGGCGTCAACATGGGAATACGGCCCACCTGGTTGAGGTAAATCTGAACGCAATCGGGCGTCGTCGCGTTGTTGCGCCACGATCCAGATTCCAAAGTCTGAAGCTCGTTCGGTTCCATCGTCCGTGTCATCGTCATGGTACTTTCATCTCCGGGAAGCCTGCGTTGGAACCCTTCCGAAAACCGCCAGGAAGGCGGAATACTCGCAACAAAAAGGCGGCTTTCGATTGGGTTCTTGATGTTGGTCCACGAACAACGCGACAATTCCCAGCCTCGTCCGCAATGAAATCCGGCGACCACGTGCATTCACCGGTGAAACTGCTAGAATGGGGGTATCTGCCGTAATCTGGGGCGTCACTGACGGTCCTTATGTACCCACGTCGCCTGCCCAGTACACGACCGCCCACGGGCCCCGACGTCGAAGAGTTGGTGCCAATGGTTTACGCCGAGTTGCGTCGGCTGGCCGCCAATTACCTGCGCCGCGAGCCGGCCGGCCATACTTTGCAGCCCACCGCCCTGGTTAACGAGGCGTTTCTCAAGCTCGCCGCGCAAAACCACGTCGACTGGCAGGGGCGGACCCACGTGCTGGCGATCGGTGCCCAGGCGATGCGCCGAATCCTGGTCGACCACGCGAAACGCAAACGACGCACGAAGCGCGGCGGAAAGTTTCATCGCATCGCCCTGGACGAATCGGCTCTGCTTTCGCCCGAGCGTGACGAAGACTTGCTGGCCGTCGACGAGGCGCTGGACCGCCTGGCCTTGATCGACGAGCGGCAGGCCGCGATCGTCGAACTTCGTTTTTTCGGGGGGCTGAGTGTGCAAGAAGTGGCTGACACGCTCGGTCTTTCAAAACGGACCATTGAGCACGAATGGACCATGGTCCGCGCTTGGTTGCGGCGCGAGCTGAGCCAGGACGGACGGACGTGAATCGCCAACGCCAGGGGCGCGTCAAGAAGATCTTTCTGGAGGCTTCGAACCTGGCGACCGGCGACCAAAGCCGGTTTCTCGACCGGACCTGTGATGGCGATACGACGTTGCGAGCCGAGGTCGAATCGCTCCTGAAGCACCACCGCACGGGGACCATCCTGGCCCCTGTTCCCGTCGTCGCGGCTGCAGCTTCCCGCGCCGCCGCCGATCGTTCCGCCCGGCAGGCGTTTGATTGGGCAGCCGACTCCCTGGCGGCGGCGCTCGGTCCCAGGGGGCAGGTCGCGCTAGGTGCGATGATTGCCACGCTCGCGTTGGCGTTGGTCGGATGGTGGGTGCATGTCGGAACGCGAAACGAGCTGCGCCAGATGCTTGCCGACAAACTGACCGCCCTGCTTGGCACGGGTGTCGCGGCGGTCGAGCTTTGGATCGCCGGCGAAAAGACCAAGGTTGAAGCCTGGGCCCGTGATCCCAAGTTGTGTCGCGACGTGACGGAATTGCTAAAGATCGATACGCATGCGTCGACGGCCCGCGACGAGCTCCTGGCCAGTCCGCATGCCGCCGACATACGGCGAAGGCTGGACGCGTTGGCACGCGACCACATTCAGTACGCGATTTGGGATCGGGCCCATGTGACAGTGGCCGATTGGTCACCCAAGGGAGCTGGAGTCGGACGGGGAGTCACGGCCTCGGGGGGCGCGTTGTTGACACGTGTTTTCCACGGCGAAACGCTACTGCGCATGCCGCACAAAGGAGAGCCGATCACCAGAGATTACCATCCGGAAGCGAACCGGCGCGTGCTCGCGCTGCTCACACCCCTTCGCGACCCCAGCGACGGCGGCATCATTGCGGCCCTCTTGGTCCGTCAGGAGGTCGCGGAAAAAGAATTGCACGCCATCCTGTCGCTCGCGCGGACCGGTCAGACAGGCGAGGCCTACGCCTTCGACCGCGATGGGTTGATGCTGACCGAGAGCCGTTTCAACGACCAGCTTGCGGCGGCCGGGCTGCTTTCCGACGCGCCTGACGCGCAATCGGCCGCCGCGATTCAGCTTCGCGACCCTGGCGGCGACCTGACGCGAGGCTATCGCGCGTCGCGACCTTTGGCTGCCTGCCCGCTCACGTTGATGGCTGCCCACGCGGTGGCCGGCGAAGACGGATTCGACCTGGATGGCTACCGCGACTACCGCGGAGTAACCGTGATCGGCGCCTGGAAGTGGCTCGCGGAGCATGGCTTTGGGCTGGCGACGGAGGTCGATTACGACGAGGCCTATGCCCCCTTGTGGTACCGTGATGTTGCTTTGCACGTCGGGCTGGTTCTGCTGGCGATCGCCTCGGTGGTGATTCTCTATTCGTGGTCGTCGATCGTGGCGCTGCGCCGCGAGGTGCATACCACGCGCCAATTGGGGCAGTACACGCTCGAAGAGCAAGTCGGCGAAGGTGGGATGGCGCAAGTGTTTCGGGCCACCCACGCGATGCTCAAGCGTCCGACCGCCATCAAACTGCTCAAGCCGGGCATGGCCACGCCTCTCATGCTGGCCCGTTTCGAGCGCGAGGTCCAGCTCGCCAGCCAATTGACGCACCCCAACACCATCGAGATTTACGACTACGGCCGAACTCCCGAAGGCACTTTCTATTATGCGATGGAGTACCTCCCCGGTTTGACTCTGGCCCAACTCGTCGATCTTGAAGGCCCATTGCCGACTGCGAGGGCCGTCTACCTGCTCAAGCAGGTCTGCCGGTCACTGGGTGAGGCACACGGCCTGGGCCTGGTCCATCGCGACATCAAACCCCAGAACATCATGGTTTGCCAGCGCGGCGGCGACGCCGATGTGGTCAAGGTCCTCGACTTCGGGCTGGTCAAAAGCATCGACACCGAGGAGGGCCAGGAGCTCAGCCGGACCACGGTGGCGGGCACGCCCTTGTACATGGCTCCAGAGCGTTTGCTCGACCCTCTGAAGACCGACGCCAGGTCGGATTTATACTCGCTCGGCGCCGTCGCATTTAACCTGTTGGTGGGCCAAGACGTATTCACCGGCGAGAGCGTGGCGACGATCCTGAACCACGTTCTGCACTCACCGCCCCCCTCAGCCGCCGAGCGCGCCAGCCAGCCAATTCCGCCCGAGCTCGATCGCCTGATTTCCGCCTGCCTGGCCAAAAACCCCGACGACCGACCCGCCGCTGTCGCCGTGGTACTCGAAGTGCTCGACACAGTTACCTTGAGCGATCGCTGGGGGCAGCGCGAAGCCCACGCCTGGTGGGACGCCCACACCCAACGACACGAGTCATCGTCGCGGCGCGAAACTCCGTGAGAAGGGGACGCCATATTCTGTTCTATCCGTCACGAGGTCATCGCGGCGGGCATTTGTCGAGCAGACCCGCTTCGACGACCGCTTGAGCAATGCGGTCGCCCAAGCGGGCGAAGCCACCGGCGTCATCGGGCGCGCCTGCGAACGCGAAAGTCGTTGGATCGCGGCGGGTCGAGTCGCAAAGCGGCAGGGTGTGAATTCGCTGACTGTTCATGTCGTAAACGCCATACACGACGTGCAACGGATCGCCGCCCAAGCTGGCGATCTCTCGCCGCAAATCGAACGAAGTCACGGCGGCGTTCAAGTAGACCGCGGTCTCCAACAATGCCGCGCGATAGCCGGACCGTCGGGGCGAGTCGCCGTCGGTCACGCGCGCCAAGGCCTTCGCCGCGCCTCGAACGGCAATCTGAATGCGATCCACCAGCGAACGCAGCGAGTGCGTGAAGGCAATGTCGGAGTAATCCGTCGGACTGAGGTAGCTATCGACCGCCGCGGTGACTGCGCCGCAGCCGCCATGACCGAGTACGACGACAAGTTTGAGGCTGCGGCCCAAGTGCCGTACGGCATAGTCGATGCTCCCCAGGCACTCTACGCCCAGCACATTGCCCGCCACGCGGATCACGAACAGGTCGTTGAATGCCTGATCGAAAATCAGTTCCACCGGCACGCGCGCGTCGGCGCAGCCTAGCACCAGGGCGAACGGCGCATGGTCGACCTCGCCGCCGGGCCAGATCGGCAGTCCGAGCGACAACGGACTGACCGGGACCACGATTGGGCTTTCGACGTGCTCGCCCAAGGTCCGTTGCTGCATCAAGGAGACAAAATCGGCGAAGCGACCATTGCCGGCGCACAGAGTATCGATGGCCGCCGCCGCATCGGCGGGCGATTGCCGCGCAACCGGCTGAAACGGATCGTAGCGGTAAATGAGTTCCATCAGGTAGGCAATCTCCTAAGCTAGATCCACAATCTCAACCCTGCTGTCGCAATCTACAAAGCGCGGCCTTCGGCCGCAACCAAAGGGCCAGCGATGGGCCGGATTCGACCGGAATTCTGACTGAGGCTGGTTTCCCATCTACCTCTTATTCGGCGGGCTGCGGAAATTCGCCCTCCGACCGTTACGGCGTTGTTTCGCGGGCATTCGGGTCCACGAGTCGCCTGAGCCGGGTGACGTGTGGTTCGTTTACCACACCTACCGCGGGCTTTTGTTCTGGTTCACGCAAGACGAGCACCATGTCGTCGCCCGTCGCGGGCGGGAAGGTGCGGGACGCTGCTTGGCGCCGGCGCGCGCCGCCGACGTTTGCCGCACGCCTTCGGGAAGTCGTCACCGGCGGCGGCCGTGAAACCGCGCGACTGCCCGTGGCAAAAAACTCCTGGTGCTCCATCGACATTCGCTCCACTACTCACATAGCACCGTCCGGCCGTGGGGGCAGGAACACACCGCATGCACGGCCATGCCGAGCCGTGGCCGAGAGGCGGCTCGGCAGCGATGCCCCGATCGTTCACTCGCCGGGGCATCGCTGACGCTCTGCCACCAGCCACCACTTTTTTTCTCGCGGCAAAACTGTCTCATTTTCGGCCGCTTGAAATATTATTCGCCGGGTCGTATCCCAACGTCGAATCGTACACCCGCAACTCGCCCTGGAGTGTCCCGACAATCAGCTTTCTCCCGTCCGGGCTTAAAGCGATCGCGCGCGGGTCGGGCACGGGCAGCGACAAAGTCTCCTGGCCCGAGGCGACGTCCCAGAGTTTCGCCGTGCCGTCGGGGCTGCAGGTGGCCAAACGCGAACCGTCGGCACTGATCGAAAAGCGGCCGACGTAGCCTTGATGCCCGCTGAATACGCGAAGGATCTTCCGCGAGTCGGCGTCGAACATCGTAACCTCCTTGTGATACGATGTCGTCAACAGCAATCCGCCGCCGTCGGGCGTGAACGCCAGGTCGTTGGTCGGCAAGCCGTTCCACCCGCGCATCGTCCCCTTACCCGTGAACAACAAGCTACTGTTAAAGCTCGCCGCCATCTCGTCGGAACCAGGGCGAAAGGCGACGAAAAAGACGTCGTCGCGGCCGGGTGAGCGATTGGCGAACTCGCGCTTTTCCGCGAGGTCCCAGACGGGCAGATAACCGTCGCCGCCGCCGATGGCCAACCGCTTGCTCTCGGCGTCGAAGGCCACGCAAAAGAACGGTTTGTGATTCGGAGCCTCGATCTCGATCGCCAGGTCGCCATCGGAGACTTGCCAAACGCGGCAACGGCCGTTGAAACTCGTGGCGGCCACCCATTTGCCATCGGGACTGAAGGCCAGGCCCCAAATCCGCTCGAGCGCCGGTTCCAACGCGCGAAAACCCTGCCCGTCGTTTAGTACAGGGCCCGGGGAACCTCCGGCCAAAGCAAGCAGTTTACCGTCGGGACTGAATTTGACCTTGGGATCTCCCGGCGCGACAAAGGGGACGAGCGAGAAGTCCTGGTTCTCGAGCACCCGACAGAAACGGATGGTGTGGTCGTCGCCGACCGAGACCCCTTCGGCAGTGGTCCCCCTGAACGAGAACGACTTGAACCCGCCGACGTGCCCCTTGCGTTGGTTGAGCAGCCGGGCGGACGCGATGTCCCAAATCCGCAACGAACGGTCGTCGGCGCCGGCCGTCGCCATCATTCGCCGGTCGGAGCCCAAATCGAGGATTGATCCCGTGATCGCGGTGGCGACCAGCGTCGACGTCGGAGAGAGATTTTCGAGATCGATCCATCCCACGCGCTCGCCGAGGGTCGCGAACAGCCGTTTTGAGCTGGGGCCAAATCGTAGCGACGAGCCCGCCACCCGCACGTCGACGAACTCGTTGGGCGTCGCCGTGTGGCCGATGCGAATCGATTGGGTTGTCGGCCAACCGACCGCGTACCACCCGCCGTCGGGTGAGAACGCGACGTCGCCGGCATAGCCACCCGCGCCTGCCGACCAATCGAAGACGACTTCGCCGGAGTCGACTTTCCAAAGCTTCGCGGTCCGGTCGTTGCCAAAACCGGTCGTCAGGGCGAGCGCGCCATCGGGCGAAAGGGCCAGGCCGCCAAGGTACGAGTGATTGTCGAACGTCTGCGCCAGCGTACCGTCGGCGACGTTCCAGACGCGGAAGGCGGGCTGCTCTTGACATGCGGCGATCAGCCGTCGACCGTCGGCGCTGAACGCCAATCGGTAGGCGGTCATCGGACCGCCGGGCATCGCTCGCGGTGGTCGGACGGAGGTCGTGTCGGTATCGACCAGGAGAACCTTACCGCCAGTCGACACGGCCATGACCGTGGCGTCGGGTGAATAGACAGCGGCCTCGCCGGCCATGCGGCCCAGGTCGCTGCGAGTCAGGCCCTTGAGATAACGCCACTCGAATCCCCGCAGGTCGGCCGACGCTGGCGCGCCGACAGGTGGGAGATTGCGGTCCAAGAGCGACTCGACGCGGGCGATATCTCCGGCGCGCCAGGCGGCACCGGCCGAGAGCATGTCGGCGGCATAGCGGTGCCGCGCCAGAAGGTCGCGCTGACGTGCGGCCTCGGCTTCGGCGTCGAGCGCCTTGTCCTTGGCCGATTCGAGTTGCACGTTTTGGCGACTGAGCTCGTCGTTCTTGCCCTTGAGTTCGGTTCGGGCTTTGGTCAAGTCGTCGTTCGTTCGCGACAGGCGCGATTGAAACAACATGCTGACTACAAGCGCCACCGTCGCCAGCGCCGCCACCAGGCTCACGCCCGCCAGCGCGGTCGGTCCCGGGTTCCTTCGCAACCATTTAAGGGCGCGCTCGAAGGCGCCTGCCGGCCGGGCCAAGATCGGCTCGCGTCGCAGCCACCGCCCCAAGTCGTCGCCTAGCGCCGCGGCCGACTCGTAGCGTTCGAGGGGGGACTTGCGCAAACACTTCAGGCAGATCGTTTCCAAGTCGCGGTTGAGCAGCGGTTGCAGCGTCCGCGGCGAGAGGGGTTCCGCGTTCAGTATTTCATCGAGCAGTTCCATTAAGCCGGTGGCTCGAAAGACCGACGTTCCCGTGAGACATTCGTAGAGAATGACTCCCAGGGCGTAGACATCGGTCGCCGGCGAGATCTCCCGTATCGCGCCACGGACTTGCTCGGGTGCCGAATAGCGGGGTGTCCCCACGATCATGCCCGACATCGTCTGCATTTCGTCGCTACCCAGACTTTTCGCCAAACCAAAATCGGCCAGCTTGAGAACGACTCCCGGAGCCCGCAATAGCGTCGCGTCGCGTCGATGCTCTGTGGCAAGCAGCTCGTCGTCGAGCGAGACCAGTACGTTCCCGGGTTTGAGGTCGCGGTGCACCACACCGACGCGGTGCGCGGCGGCCGCGCCGTCGGCGAGCTTGGCGACGATCTGCGCCGCCAGCGTCGGCTCCAGCGGCGTGCCGTCGAGAAACGACGACAAGGCGCCGCCGTTCATAAACTCCAGCACCAGGTAGACCAGTCCCTGCGATTCTCCCACTTCGAATACCTGCACGATGTGGGGATGCCTAAGCTGAGCGATGGTCCGCGCTTCCTTTTGAAAGCGGACCAGTTCGTACTCCGTGGCGTCGGTCCCTGCGCGTAGCGCCTTGATCGCCACCAATCGTCCCAGCTTGCGGTCGCGAGCGCTGTAGACCACGCCCATGCCGCCACGGCCCAGGCGCCCCAAGACGTCGAAGCCGTCAATCAACGGCAACGTCGGATCGCGGGCGGCGGCAGTTCGCGGCGGACCAACATCAACTGTCGCCGGAGGCTCATCGCGCGAGTCCTCGGTGGACGACGCCGGCTGATGCGTTTCCGTCTCGGCGAACACGTCCGGCGATGGAGCGGAAATATCGGCCCCCCGTGTTCGCAAACGATCGCCGTCAGGGGGGGGTGGGGACAAGCGTGAGCTCCGGCAACGACGGGCACCTGTCGCTTGAGTTTATGCCAAGCTGCGCGCGAAGACAAATTCGCCTGAATGCTTGACACCCGACCATAGGGGGGTTAGGATAGCCAGCCATCTTGGCGATCGACTGGTTCTCCATCATAGAAGCGCCGGATAATTGCTGGCGACCCGTGTTGCGATGAATTCCGGCCCTTCTTGTCCCGACGAAACGACGTTGCGGCGCTACGCGTCGGGTGCGCTCGCGGCTTCCGAAAAAAAGGCGGTGACCGACCATTTGGCATCATGCGCGGCATGCCTCGCTGAACTCGAGAATCTGACCGCCACGGCCGTTCCCGAGTCGCGCACCAGCCCGAACGACATACTGCCCCAGCCCGACGCCGCGACAGTGGCGGCCGACGCGAAGCCCGGTTCGGCCACCAAAGCTGCCGAGGAAGCCGGTCGCGATTTCTCCGACGAGCTCGATCTGGCATTCCTGCTGCCCCCCATCAAGCCTGATTCGCTCGGTCGCATCGGAGGTTACGACGTGCTCGAGCCGCTGGGCCGCGGCGGCATGGGCATCGTGTTCAAGGCCTTCGACGACTCGCTGCATCGCATGGTAGCAGTGAAAGTGCTCACGCCCGAGCTGGCTTCCAGTCCGAAGGCGCGTCGCCGTTTCACCCGCGAGGCGCGCGCCGCCGCGGCGATCAATCACCCAAACGTCATCACGATTCATGCCGTCGACGAACAGAACGGCATGCCGTATCTGGTGATGGAATACGTGTCGGGACTCTCGCTGCGCGAACGGATACGCATGCAGCCGCCCCTCGAGCCGATCGAGATCGTGCGGATCGGATTGCAAATCGCCCAGGGCCTGGCCGCGGCGCATTCCCAAGGCGTGATCCATCGCGACATCAAGCCTAGCAACGTGATGCTGGAGGACGGCATCGAGCGCGTGAAGATCGCCGACTTCGGCCTGGCTCGCGCGGCCATGGATCTCAACGACATTACATCGCTCGGCAATGCCGTCGGCACGCCGCCGTATATCGCGCCGGAGCAGATTTCCGGCGGCGCGGCCGACGAACGCAGCGATCTGTTCAGCCTGGGCTGCGTGCTCTACGCCATGGTGACGGGTCATTCCCCGTTTCGCGGCCGCTATCCATTGGAAGTCATCCGTAAGGTGGCCGATCACCACCCTCCACCGCTCGACGAACTCGATCCACGAATTCCACCGGCGCTCTCCAATGTGGTGCAGCGATTGCTCGCCAAGGATCCCGGCGATCGATACTCCACGGCGAAGGAGCTGGCCGGAATCCTCACTCAACATCTGGCCAAGATGAACCAGATGCCGTCGGACAGCTTGCCTACCATTGCCGCCCCAGCCGCGCCGCGGCGCAAATGGACGTTTCGGATCATTGCCGCGGCCGCGTTGCTCACGTTGCTGAGCGCACCTGCGTGGCTTCCGCGCCGCGACCAGGAAACCGGCCGCGGGCAACGCGAAACAAGTTCATCGCAGGAACCACCTCAACCAGTTGATACACACGTCGTGTCGGTGGCTCGGACGGGCGAGGCCGACTGCCGCACGATCCAAGACGCCCTGCAACGCGCGCACGAAAATTCGACGATTCGAATCCTCGACGACGCCACCTACCTCGAAACGCTCATGATCGACGATCCCGCGCGTTGGCGCAACATCACCATCGACGCGCCGCGCCATGCGACGCTCGCGACCGATGGCGCGACCGACACCCTGCTAACCTTGCGCGACACACCGGGAGTGCGTTTGCGCGGATTGAAGCTGAAGCTGGTGCATAATCAACATGGCATCTTCCTGCAAGGTACCTGCCCAGGAGTGTCGCTGGACGGACTGCAATTAGTCCAGCCGCCCGACTCGGCGTTTGCCTGTGTGGTGCTCAATGAAGGAGTTTCGGGAACCGAAGCGAAGCCGATCGTGCTGGAAAACATGGAATTGCACTGCGGTTGGATGGGCGTTCTGATCCACGGCACGGCCGAAAAGCCCGCGGCTTGGATCGTCTGTCGGAACAATCATTTCACGGGCAGCGATTCGAGCCAGATCATTCTCGATTCGACCGTGCGCGACCTCACGATCACCGGCAACCTGTTCTACTCTGGCGTGATGGGCATCAGTATGAAATTCGAACAACCGCAACAAGCTCAACGCCTCACGATCGCCAACAATACTTTTTACGACATGAAGTATTGGATTGGACTCGCCGAAAGCTCGTTGGACCAGACCGAGATCGCGATCCGGCGCAATCTGATCCTGCAGTCGCAGTTCGCAAAATTTTCACCTCAGGAATTGGCGCAAATCGCCGGCACCTGGTTCCATGACAACTGGTGGGAGGCCGGCGCCGACGCCGATCGGCAGCAGATTTCACAAGTGGCGATCGTCGAATCGTCGATCCATGTCCTCTCGCGCGATCCCGCACATTCCGACTTTTTGCGGCCGCCTTCCGATTCTCCTCTCGCCGCTGCCGGCCGGAAAGATTCGCCTGGATGGATCGGAGCCCTGAAGCCCGCCAGAGGAGGCGATTCACATTGACCATCTAGCGCCTTGATCGCACTACGCGTTGTTTTCACAGCACCTTTGATTCGACCACATTTGGAATCTCGCACCAACGTCAATGACTCCCAGCAACTCCGATCGCCGACCAAACGGGGCAATGCAGTTTTCTTACTACGATCTGGCTCGCGACGCCAAGCGAGCAGCGAGATCGGGAGCATACGCCTATTCGATGCGCGCGGGATATCCTCTCTGCTACCCATTTCAGCAGGGCTATCCCCTCAGCTACGTCTATGACAACGAAGGTTGGGATGGTTACCCGGATGTGACGGATCGCGGCGATCTAGGAGCGTCAGGGCCTGCGCTGCGGGTGGTCTACATCTGCCCAAGCATGGTCTGCGCCGGAATCGAGCAGTGGTTGATGGCGTTGATCCGCTTTTCACGCCCAGGCCGGCTGCAATCTCTGCGGTGCATCACTTGCTTATCCGAGATGATCGACCCGCGGATGGCCGCGCGGATGGGCGTGCCGATCGAGGTGGGCGGTTGCGAAAGCGTTCGCCGCGCGGCCGCGGAGTGTGATGTGCTGGTGGCCTGCGGTCCCGCGGACCTCGGCGAATGGATCGCCGATTGTCGGCCGAAACTGTGCCTGTTCGTGGCGCACGGTGAAGGGGATTGGACACGCTCGGTGCTCGAAGGGTGCGCCAACGTCATCGATCACGTTGTCGCGGTGAGCCGGCGCGCGAAACAGCGCGTCTGCCACGATGTTCCTTGCACGGTGATTCCCAACGGCATCGACGCTGCACACATTGCTTGTTCAAGGTCGCGGGCGCAGGTGCGCCGCGAGCTCGGCCTGGCCGTCGAAGACTTCGTGTTGGGGTATGTCGGGCGGTTCTCGCCGGAGAAAAATCCTGCCGCGTTAATCGAAGCCGCCTCTCGGTTGCCGCCGCGCTTCAAAGCCCTGATGCTGGGCTGGGGACCGCTCGAGGACGATCTCCGCGGCCTGGCCGAATCACTCGCTCCCGGTCGCGTAAAGTTCGTGGCCGCGACGTCGTACTTGGGCGACTACTATCACGCGATGGACGCTTTCTGTCTGCCTTCGGTCGAAGAGGGCAACGCCCTTGCGCTGCTCGAAGCGATGATGTGCCAGCGGCCGGTCCTGGCTACTTCCGTGGGAGCCGCGCCGGAGATGATCGTCGACGGCGTCAACGGGGTGCTGATCGATGGCACGCCGGCCTCCATTCAAGCCGCCGCCGAGCGGCTTGCCGCCTACCCGGCTTGGGCGCAAGGCATAGCAACCGAAGCCAAGGCCTGGGCCGACGAATCCGCCCATGCGCGTCGCATGGCCGCCGATTACGAACAACTGCTGCACGCGCTCTGGCTCGGCAAATTCGGCGCCACCGGCTAGCCGGCACGTTTTGGCAACAGGGCGCGGTACGTCTGGAGTATCTCTTCTTGAGAATAGGTGGAAAGCTTGATCGGGTGAACGAAGTCATGCGTTGCCAGCAGGTTCATCAGTTCTCTCAGGACGCGCTGCCGCACGTCGCCCCACAAGGCCAGTCCATTCAACCGGCCGACGCGGCTTGCGTGGTACACGACGGCAGTCGGAATCGCCGCCTCATGCCAGACTTCCCGCATCAGCTTCAAGTCGTCGGTCATCCGCCGCAGCAAATCGACGCGTAGCACGAAGGCATCGACGAATCCCGACAAGAGCGGCGTATAGGTCACCGCCGGCGGTTCTGTGCCGCTGTATTGCCGCCAGTGGTGCAGCAGTCGCTCCCGATCGAACTGCGCCGACACGGCGTCGTACGCGGGGTAGCCGGTCTCGTGCTGCGTCCAGATCCACGCCGTATTCTCGCGCGGACAGAAAAAGACCGGCGGCAGCAACGCGTCGACCTCGGCGCACATCTGGCGGATCGCTTTGGCGTCGACGCGGGGCGACAAGATGCAGTCGTCTTCGACGAAAACCACGTACTCGGCGTCGTCGGCCGCGACCGCGATATCGGCCAGCCGCGTGTGGAAGCAATGCACGTTCGCCGAGTGTTCGCCGTAATAGGGGGCGACGCATGTGCAGCGGTTCTTCAGCGGATCGCACCGCCACGTCGCCACGATGTGATCAAACGCGGGGTCCACCGCGCACGAAGCGCCAACGGCAAACGCGATTCGTGGGAAGTTCCGCGCGTACAACTCTTGGATCACATGCCGATTGGCATAACAATAATCGTGCTGGCAATTCACCACCAGCAGAACGTCATCCGGCATATCGAATCCGCCATGGCTTTGGTTCGTTCTCCGAGGCGCGCAAACTCAACTCGGCGCCATTCGATCGTCTCATTCGATGATCGACTCATGCGACGCCGGCTCAGCACTTCGCTGTTTTGCGTTTTTTACCGACAACCCCATTTTTCAGGGCTTTTTCGATGTACTCGGGCGCATACGGAACCTTGCACGCCGTGTCGCCAACGTCGACCGATACCTGGCCGATCTTCTGAGCGGTTTTCAGGGCGAGATCCGAGAGCGGCTTCACGTAAGTGCCGACGGCAATCACGAAGCCGTTCATGGCATGACGAACGCGATTCGGTTCTTTGGGAAGTGTTTTTTGAACTCGCTGCAGAAGCTTCTTCAACTCGGCCAGATCGAGGTCGGCGTCGTCCTTGATTCCCACCAGGCTGCTCAGCGTTCCCCAGCCGGTGGCGGCCACCTTCTCTTCCTTGGACTCGATCCATTCCAGAGCCAGGTCCCAGCCGTAATGGCTCTCGGCCGCGACCCAGGAGACGGTCGACCCGCACAGCGCAATGCACGTCGCCTTTTCGACCCAGTGTTGAAGGTTCTTCTTGGTCATCTTGAGATCGTCGGCAATCAGGCCGGCCAGGTACATGGCGTCATAGATGCCGGTATCGTACAGATCGAGCGCCAGTTGGTGGTCTTTTTTGATCCGCTTCTGGATCTTTTTCAGTTCTTCTACCTTCACCCCAAAGAGTGGCTCTTGGATGCCGTGCTTCAAGAGTACCTTCTTGATGCTTTCGCTGCCCAACGCCTTGAGTTCTTTGACGATCTCTGCCGCGTTCATCGTGGGGTTCCGGAGGATTGTGCAAAACGCGTCTGTTTTCTTATGAGGTTCGATGATCGCGCGAGGCGAGCGTCGAGGCATCAGTTTATGCCAAGCGCAAGTGTGCGTCCAGCGACCGGCGCCAGAGGGAGTGGGCTGACTCATGCCCCACTTCCGCACCGGTAGCGTATAGCGACAACTTGAATTCCCGATCGGGCGGGGCTCGGCAGCCGACGATCATCGCGATGCGATTCTTCATTGGTCACATCGACCGATGTGCCGTAATCGCGCGTCTGGCCGCGCATAAGGATGTTGGACCGGCGCTGACTTGCGCACCTACGGTCGCGATCGTAATGCTCACTGAGCCGGCGTTGACGACTCTCGACCTGAATCCGGCCCGGCCTCCGGCTCAATCGCTTGCGATTGTTCGGTCGCGTGTGCAATGGCAAGCCACCCTTGCGGCACGAACGATTTAAGCACTCGAATCAGTCCAATCACCGCGAACCCAGCGATCGGCGCAATGAAGAAATGTGCGCAAGTACATGGGCAGACAGTCAGTGCACCAACGACGGTGACAACTGCGAACAGGACATATGTGCCGAGTTTGTCAACGATGGAGGAGTGGGAGAAGATAACAGCGACAAGTCCAGCATAGATCATCGCCCCGAGGTACCACGCAGCGGGTGACGGCACAGCGAAGCCGATCAAGAATGCGTGGACCACGGCAATCATCATCAAAGAAGCAAGGGCCCGAATGGTCCATTTCATTGCAACCAACTCATCAGTTCAAGGTATTGCGATTGCCGCCGCGTATCGCAATTCAGTATACCGCCGACGTCGGACAACACCTGGCTTATCGCTGCGGCAGACGTACCAAGCCGCCTGGGCCGATTTCGACAACGACCGTGGTCTATCCTTTCAACACTCCCTGCTCGTTCACTTGCCACAGTTGCCCGTCATCGACCTCCGGCGCCGTCAACCAGCCTCCATACAGCAACTGGTGTCGAGCACTTCAAGTAACCCAAGTCGAGGCCGCAACGCGGACCTCGACCTGCCCTCCGCCCATGGCGAACGTTGCTGCGCGGACTACGTCATGACCCGCTGCTGCCAGGGAAGAATTTGTGGTATCATTCGTGTCGAGCGGCCCGGCAGCATCGGGCACGTCGCCTTTGGTGTTCGTCGGCAGAATGCTTCGGGGAAGGACAGTCGTGGCAGCACCGGACAATCTGCTGATCCAATACGAGGACTTCGAGTACGGGCGTTTCACGCACGTCGGGCGGACCGACGACAGGATCCAGTTCATGGGGTACGTCACCTATGCCTCACCCAAGTTCTACCACACCCAAGAGCGGACGCCGGAGGGGCAGGTCATCGTCCGCGAGAACACCAATTGCTTCGCCGTGCTCCATCGGTTCGACACCGCGGGCCGGCACTTGGGCACCGACGTGGAGCGCGTTAACGGTACCCGGGACTCGGGGGAGCGGGACTGGGCGAAGCTGGAGGAGATGATCGCCGGACTTGGCGGCGTCAACTTCGGGGACATCCGCGTCCGCCCCTTCCGGGTCGAGGTCGGCGGCGTGGTCCACGGCCTGATCTACGAGTGCCAGCGGTGGGTGGAAGATGGCGAGGAACATGAGTATGTCATGCTGGAGCCCAACGACATCATGTTCCACCCACCGTGGGACAGCGGCGACTACTCGACGTAGCAGAGGCTCGCAGAACTAGGCGCTCCAGGAGCCGGTGGGGCACATGAACGGTATCGTGATTTGGCAGAGGTACTTCCTGGGACACTCCTTGAGTCGCTCCCGAGGACCGAGCTCCCTCGATGTCTCGACGGTGTCAACGCGACTGTGGTTGCCCCACCGGAGTCGCGCGATTGCACCGTTACGGCATTTTCGCTTGGGCCGAAACGAATCGATGACGTTACGGCCCAAGTCCTTGGTTACCCGCTCGGAGACTACAACCCTTCGTGCAGAACGATCCTGACTTCATCGGTCCGCTCACGCTGCGATGGTCGGACCGCAGCGAATCATGCGTCTTCGATCGCGACATTCACGGATACCATGGCGAGATGGATTCGTCGGCAAAACTGCGCGGCTCCGGTGCGCCGCGAGAGTTCGTGTGTGGGAAGTGTGGGCACGACCGTTTCCACGTGACGGCGCAATTCGATTACTGGGACGCCTGCGACGAACTGCTTGATGACGAACCCCATTTGCCAACACAAGACTACTTCTGTAACATCATTTTCTTCGGTGGATGCGCGAAGTGTCGGCACGTCAGCGGCATTCTCGACATGGACCTGTGAATGCCAAATAACCAGTGGCTGGACATGAAACACACAGCCTTACTCACCGCTGTTCTGTTTTTGCATGTGGGTTGCAATGACGCAAGTCACGTCGAATCGAGTTCGTTCACTGGTAATCCGAGGCGTTCTATGACCATCGAAGAAAAGTTCGCAGCACTCGCCGACTGCGGCCTCAAGCTCAACGACCAATTCGGTGTTTCCCACCTCGCCGACAGTTGGGGACGAGAAGCTCTCGACGAACCAGGCTGGGACCTGGCTCTGGTTTCCCTCGGCATGACACAGGAGGAACGGCCCTGGACCCCTCATTGCGAAAACCTTTGGCATTTCGACACCGAGTGCATTGACGGAGACGGCAGCTACGTTCGGATCGCGAATCGTATGCAGGAAATGGCTCTGGGCTCTTTGCCGCTTTCCGATGTTCAGGACCACGTTGACATTGACTCGGGAAAAGCGTGGCTTCGCTTCAAGTGCCAAGGCAATCCAATGCAGATTGACTGCGAAGTGCAAGATGATTGGGTCGATACCAGGCTGTTCGGCAAGTTCGTCGATCTTCTTGCCAAGTGTGATCCGGTCAAGCTGTTCATCTATTACGATCTTGGCGGCCAGGGCTGCATCATCGGTTGCGTTACTCGCGCGGAGTACGCGCGGCTTCAGAAGTTGATTCCCGCGGTACAGCCGCTGACATAGGGGGGAGCGAACCAACTGTTACACTTGAACGGGCCTGCATGAAGGTTTTTCGAGACATCACGACTCTTGCAGCCGATCGGGCGTTTCCGGCGGCGATCGCTGAGCTTGGTCGTTAGGCAGCAGGTCGGCTATGGGGCTGTTGACGCTGGAGGGCTGGTCGCTCATACCTGGCCCCTGGCACATTCTCGATCCGCCAGCCAGCAGCATCGACCTGCACGATGTCGCGTCCTATGAGCCGCAGGAAGTCGCCGATTCCATTCTCTCGTACCCCGGTTGCCGGCTCCTGAAACACGCCTCCCCAACTTGGTGGGACTGGCGCGCCGAATGGAGGGGCGGGGATCGCTTCATTGAGGTCGGCATGTCCTTGTTCGAGACGGAGCCACCATCTTGGGGTGGTTCGGAGGTCGAGGCACTCTGCGAGTTGGAGGACGTGATGGGGCTTTGGACTTGGCTCCGCAAGCGATTCCGGGCGATCTGGCTCCATAATCGGGAATGCGAAATCCACACCCCCGAAACCTTTCGCCGGCAGTTTGCCGACGCTTAACCTCGCGCTGCATTGCTTCTTGGTATCATCAAGGCTATTTTCGGCGGGCTGGTCCGCTGAGCTTGGGTGTTATTTCGCTTCGGTGTTTCGGCTGGTCACATGTCAAAGACGCTCGACGTCGGTTTTCGCGGCCAAGGCTTCTGGGCGTTCGATGTCGTCTCCGGCATCTTCCTGAAGCATCTGATCGACGCCGCTGAGCCACGCATTGCAGATCAACACGAGCCATGCCTGGCAGAGGCGGTCGGCCACTGGCGTTTCAATGCGATCTGCGCGGATTGCGGTTTGTTTCTCGATGAGAACTGGTCCGCCGAACAAGTCCAATCGGTAAGGGAACTTGCGACGTCGGCGTGCGCACTGCTGTCGATGCGGCGCGAGATCTCAGCGGAGGAGAAGTCGTCGTGGTCTCTGCTCGACGGGAAGGGCGTATTCCCGCGCGGCTACGCGAGTATTATGACGGAATCGGCCATCCAGCTAGGCCGTGCCATCATCCAGCTTCTGGATGTTTCACTGCCGGAGGCGCCGCGCGGTACCTGGTGGTTCTTCGGAACGGAAGACGGCCCGCCGATTTTGGCGAAGCGGCAGGAAACGACATAACCAAACGCTGCAATTCGGCCCCGCATTGAGCGTTGTGGTATATTGAGCGTCGGTCGGCGTGGCACCGGCCATTGAACGTTAATCCGTTATGTTCTGAACATGGAGT